>Ga0224528_1000052_pt1 | contig 92462 bp, 71 predicted proteins | sample CBST25metaG_2_FD_179888 | JGI IMG/M metagenome (GOLD analysis project Ga0224528, IMG submission 179888) | Peat soil microbial communities from Stordalen Mire, Sweden - C.B.S.T25 | ecosystem: Environmental > Terrestrial > Soil > Wetlands > Peat | place: Sweden: Norrbotten County, Stordalen Mire...
AATTGTATCTCAATGAGTTTTGCTACAAATTCAATCGAAGGTACTTTGGTGAGAACTGTTTTGACAGATTGTTGATAGCCTGTCTGAAGACCAATACAGACTTTAGGCGATTAAACGGATAATCATAAAATATATTATACCATGACTCAAACAGAAGTCCTAATCGTTTTAGTAAATTCAATGACGAAGTCAGAAAAAAAGAGTTTTATGATATATGCTTCTCAATCGGAAAGCAATAAGGCTTATCTTTTTGTGTTTGGTCTGATAAATAAACTCCAAATAGGGACACCAGAAGAATTAAAAAATGCATTCCAAAAAAACCGTCCACATTGCTCATTTGATACTGCTGTAAAGTATTTATACAAGGTCCTTTTGAATATTCTTGTGTCATTACGCCAAGCTCAGGACAGCTACTATTCTTTGTTTAATAGATTATTGGTAATAAGGGTTTTGTGTGAAAAATTGCTGTTTGATGAAGCATTAAAATTGACAAGAAAAACAATAAATGAAGCAAAATTGGTTGAGAATCAGTTTGTGTTGCTAATCGCACAACGGACGGAACTGGAAATATTGTTGTCGCAAAATTTTAATCATGTATCTGAGAAAGTTTTGATTAATAAACATTTTCAAATCGGTCAAACACTTACCGGAATTCGACGAATTAATGAGCAGACCACTTTATACGAACTTCTTAAATATCGAATGATTTATAATGGTAGTGTGCGGTCTGCAAAGCAAAAAAAAGATTTAAACGATTTGGTTTTCAGTGAAATGAGTATTGTTGCTTCAACTCACACTGAGACCTTTGAGATACGTAAGATGCACCAGCTCTTTCAGGCAAATTATTTGATTGCAATTGGGGATTATAAATCTGCCCTGCATTCATTTTACGAATTGAACAAGGTATTTGAAAATAACAAACACCTTTGGGCTAATCCTCCAATTTATTATGTACTTGTGTTAGAAGGCATATTGAAAAGCTTGCACATTATTAAAGATTATAATGGAATGCAGTATTTTGTCGACAAACTAAAGAGGTTAAAAAGCACTTCAGCCAATTTTAGAGCTAATGTAATGTGCCTTGCTTTTCAATATGAATTATTTCCTTTATTAGATCTGGGAGATTTTGCAACAGCAAACAAATTAATGGCGCAGTACTCTCTATTATACGAAAATCAGAGTTTGCTAAATATTACTAGACAAGCGGAATTATTATTATATTCAACAATTATATATTTGGAAAATAACAATATTGCTTTAGCAAAAAAAACTATTAATCGGATTTTTTTTAATGACAAAATATTTTACCATCTCTCCCTATATAGGACTATTCGTATGATAAAACTGATGGTATATTATGAGTTAAAAGATTTTGATTTTATCAATTTGGAAATTCGGTCAATAAAACGTGAAATAAGTTCTGAATTAGAATCATATAAAACAGAAAGGTTGATGATGTCGATTTTAGGGAAACAGATGTCCTTTTTTACATTAAAAAAGAGATTGGTAATCTGGGAGAAAATTAGCCATGAAATAGATGTTATTAAACAAGATAAATTTGAAATGCAGGTATTGCAGTTATTCGATTTTACTGCATGGATAGAATCAAAAATACGTGATATTTCCCTCATGATGATACTGAAAGAGAAGTATTCAGCATTTTCTCATCCAGATGTGAACAAACAAAGAAAATAGTACCATCAATTTAAACGGATTGTTGTACTTGCATTTGTTCTATTATTCCCCAATAGTTATTTCCAATCGTAGCGTATGCAAAAAGAGCTTCTCGTTATTGTAACGGAAAGCTCTTTTGTTAGTATTACATCCCTGAACGGGAAGAATTTATTTAATCAGTTTTCGTGCAATACCTGTTCAATTGTTGCTGTTTCTTCACTGCTTAGTGCAGGATAATTCAATGCGTTGATATTGTCCTGCAACTGGGCTAATGAGCTCGTACCAACAATGACCGATTGTACCTGAGGGGTTCGTAAACACCATTGTAAGGCCATCTGTGCTAACGATTGTCCCCGATTAAAGGCTAACACATTGAGTTTTCCCACTTTCTCTAAAATCTCAGGCGACACCTGACTTCGTTGCAAAAATCCGGTTGGTTTTGCGGCACGTGAATTTTCCGGTATCCCATGTAAATATTTATCGGACAAGATACCTTGATACAATGGTGAAAACCCGATAAAGCCAACGCCATGTTCCGAAGCTGTTTGCAGAATACCATCTTCTACATCGCGCGATAGCATGCTGTAACGATCTTGGTGAATCAGGCAGGGCGTTCCATTGGCTTTCAACATCTGATAAGCCTCCAGCGTTTTGTCAACAGGATATTTTGAAATTCCCACATAAAGCGCTTTCCCTTGCCTGACAGCATTCGAAAGGGCAGTCATGGTTTCTTCCAAGGGTGTATTCGGATCGTAACGATGTGAATAGAAAATATCGACATAATCTAAATGTAACCTGAGAAGACTTTGATCTAAGCTGGAGAGTAAATATTTTCGTGAACTTCCGTCCCCATACGGGCCGGGCCACATAAGATGTCCTGCTTTCGTGGAGATGATCATTTCGTCCCGGGTGTTTGCAGAGAAATGTTGAAGAATCTTGCCAAAGTTTTTTTCGGCTGTTCCTTCAGGGGGCCCATAGTTGTTGGCTAAATCAAAATGAGTAATGCCATTGTCAAATGCATATTGAATCATGCGCACCGCTTCGTCGTAGTTGTCAACATCGCCGAAATTGTGCCAAAGGCCAAGTGATAGTTTGGGTAGTTGTAATCCGCTTTTGCCACAACGGTTATACGTCATTTTGTTATCATAACGAAATACGGATGGTTCTATTTGCATGATAATAATAGTTAGAATTAATGAGTACAAAAATAGTGTTTATTTCCATTGTTCAGAATTCAGTTTGCAGTTTTTGTAGTTAATTTATTTCCCTCTTTTCAATCCTCTAATATGTAAATGGATGTCACTGAAAATGGTATAAACTCCAGTACTTATTTTTGTTATTGATAAATTTTGTGTTGGTTATTTTGGTGTTAGTGTCTTTTTTTGTCATTTGAATAATATTTTTTATCATGTACGTAAAATACAATAAAAAGTTCTATCTTTAGCGGTGTTTTTTAATTCGTTTAGTGCGCTAATCATAAATGATCTAAAGTTTTTTAGTTTGCTGATTTCTCAATTATTACAAAAAATATTGAATCTACATAATAAATAATCCAATAGTTTTCTTATGAAACAGTTATTTTTATTCTTGACTTGTGCCATGGTGGCATTTGCTCATGCTGAAAAAGAGACGCAAAAATTTGGTAATGTGACTGATAATGAAGTTAAAATGACAACTTTTCCTGCTGACACAAGTGCAGATGCTGTTGTTTTATACGAAAAAGGGTCGAGTTATTACGAATTCAATAACGGATTTCAGGTTATTTGTGACATATATGCCAAAATAAAAATTCTAAAGCCTGAGGGGACTGAGTATGCCAACATAGAAGTCCCGTATGTTGATTATGGACTTAATAATCGAGAATTTGTACAAGGTGTTGATGGCTATGCCTACAATTACGTCAATGGCAAAGTGGAAAAAACGCGGTTGGATAAGAAGTATATTTTTACGGATAATACGGAAGGAAAACATTTCCGATTAAAATTTACTTTGCCAAATGTTAAAGCAGGCTCATTAATTGAATATAAATTTTCCGTTGTTTCTGATTTTGATGGTACAATCCGACCATGGAAGTTTCAACGTGCTATTCCTGTCGTAGAAAGTATATACGATGTGACAATTCCCGACTATTTTACATTTAACTTTAATTCAAAAGGCTATTATCCTTTTGTGACTGTAAAAGATATTGTGACCAACTCTTTTTTTATTGGAAACTCTACGCTTAATGCCAGTTGCAACCATTTCAATATGAAGGCGGTTAATTTGCCTGCATTGAAAAAAGAAAGTTATGTTTCGTATATGGGAGATTACTATTCTTCTGTTTCTTTCGAAATATCGGGAATCCAGATTCCGGGAGAGATGTATAAATCGTTTGCATATACATGGAACGATGTGGAGAAGCAGTTGTTGGACGATGATGAGTTTGGTGGAAACTTGAAACATTCGGGTTTTTTCAAAGATGAAGTGAAAGCTATCGTAGCATCACGGTTGTCAAACGAAGAGAAAATTTCATCGTTATACCACATGCTTCAAACGAAAATCAAATGGAATGAAAAGACAGCATTGTATGCTTCATCTTTGAAAAAAGCCATAAAGGATGGTGAAGGTAACTCAGCGGAAATCAACTTTATTTTAATCAATGTATTGAAGGATGCAGGATTTGATGCATACCCGGTTGTGTTGAGCAGTCGCGGAGAAGGTCGTTTGCCGATTGCTAATGCATCCATCAACAGTATTAATTATTTTGTGGTAGGCGTCACTACTCCTGATACTACTACTTATTACATGGATGCTTCTCGTAAAACCGCTTCTATCAATGTCCTGGACGAAGAGTATTTAGTCGATCGTGCAAGAGCTATTCGAGGTACCGATGGAGAACAATCTGCTTGGGTTGATTTAGCCCATATTGTCTCAAATTTAAATCAAACCTTTTGCTTAATAAAATTTGAAAATGGCAAGATGATTGTTGATGTTACCGAGAGGAAGAACAACCAATCTGCATATGAATTTCGTGAGAACTACAAGAAATTTAAGAATCAGGATGAATTGATTGAATCCCTTCAAAATAAATATGCTATTTCTATTTCGAACTATTCTGTACAAGGGTTGGATAGTGTTCAACAACCCATTGTCGAGAAATACACTTTTTCCAAACCTTTTGACCTATCAGACTCCATTGCATATATTAATCCATTAACCGTTTTCAAAGATGGATCAAATCCATTCAAAGCAGAGAAACGTGATTTACCGGTTGAGTTTGATTATCCATTCACCGATCAAACTAGTGTTATATTGATGCTGCCAAAGGGCTATGTGATTGAAGCACTCCCAAAATCTGAAAAATCGACCATTAAAGAAAACGATGCTACATATCGTTATCTACTTCAAAAACAAGATCAATCGCTTCAAATGTTAGCTGTTATTTCTTTGAATCAAACTTTATATCCGGTGACTGATTATAGCTATTTGCGTGATTTTTGGGCACATTGGATTGCTAAAAACAATCAAGAGATCGTCTTGAAAAAGGGAACACAATAAAAAACGGATATGAAAAGAGAATCAATACTCTTGAACCAAAGAGAATGAACGTGATGCGAGTTACCTGTTATCTTAATTTAAAAATCAAACCAATTCAAATGAAACGATTTGTAATTAGTATGTTTTTCGGGTTTGTTTTTGTCAGCTTGAATGCAGCTCAAAAAGTTAACTATCCTGTGAGTCAGATTCCCGATTCATTGCAAACGAATGCTTATTCTGTTGTTCGTTTTGAATCAACCGATTTTGATTACAGCGATCCGCAATATGCAATTCAACATGTAATTCGCATGGTCACTATTTTGGACGAAAAAGGAAGTGATGAAGCTCATTTAAGTGTGGACTTAGGTAAGTTTTGGGACTTAACTAAATTTTCTGGTGAAATTTATGATCAAAACGGGAAGCTGATTCGCAAAATCAAAACTTCAGACCTTCACTCTTCTTCGCTGTCTCCTGAATTAGCCTCTGATGAAAGCGTCTCATTTTATGAATGTAGTGAATCTTCCTATCCTTTCACGATCATGTATGAATATGAAGTGAAGTGGAAAAACGGAATCATAACATTTCCTCCTTTTGAACCAATGGAAGCGCTTCAGCAATCGGTACAACATGCAGAATACCATTTGAAAGTGCCTGTCGGAACTAAATTTCAGCTTTATGCTCAAAATATGTCTGACCATGCTGAAAAAACAACCGAGAAAGAAATTGAAGAGTATTCATGGAGTCTGAATAGTATAAAAGCTATTGATAAAGAATCTTATATGCCACAATTTGCTACATTAGCGCCAAGGCTTCAGTTAGAACCGGATATTTTTTCGTATGATAAATCGACGGGAACGTTGAACTCGTGGAATGACGTGGGCAAATGGTCTTGGGGATTACTCCAACAGCGTGACCAATTAACGCCTCAAGCTGTTGAAAAAATAAAAAAGATTGTGGCGAATGCAACATCTGACAAAGAAAAGGTAGAACGATTGTATCATTATTTGCAAACGACAACGCGTTATGTCAGCATTCAGTTGGGTATTGGAGGTTACCAACCGATGTCTGCTGCCACGGTTTTTCAAACTGGTTTTGGTGATTGTAAAGGGTTGAGTAACTATTTGCGCGCTATGTTGGAAGTGGTTGGAATCCCTTCGTATTACACGATTATAAGTACAACGCATTCACGGTTCATTCCTGATTTTGCAAGCCCGTTGCAGGCCGATCACGTAATTTTAGTGGTCCCTCTGGGAAAAGATACCATTCCGTTGGAATGCACCAGTACTGAGTTGCCTTTTGGGTATGTTCACAACGAAATTGCCGGACATGATGCATTGCTTGTGACTCCTGATGGAGGTAAATTGTTTCGATTGCCAATGTATCCCGATACAGCTAATTTTACCCATACATTGATGCAAATCCAATTAGATAAAAGTGGCTCAATGAAAGCAAATATACGTTCAATCTACACATTGGCTGATTATGAGGAGATGATTCCGTTTGAAAAGATGGCTAATAGTGACGAACGGATTAAATTCATTAAAGCCGATTATCGCCTTCCAAGTATGCAGATAGCTGCAATCAATGTGATTGAAAAACATGATGAATTGCCTGCAATGACGTTGCAATATTCCTTGTCATCTGATATGTATGCCAATCAATCTGGCATACGCCTGTTCGTTCCCGTCAATCCTCGTAAAAACAAATACTCCTTTTTTGCTCACAAGATGAGAAAATATCCTTTTGTTATCAGTGATGGAAATGTAGAGTGCGACACCATTCTCATTACTATTCCTGTTGGAATGAAGGTAGAAAGACTACCGTCCGATATTTCGTTAAAAAAGATATTTGGCAGTTTTTCATCTCAAGTGAAGCAACATGAAAATACACTCCGGGTTGTTCAACGGGTTGATATTCCAAAACAAACATTCCCGGCATGCAATAATGAGGATTTCAAATCTTTTATTGATACAATCAATCAGGCTTATGAAGATCAAATCGTGTTGAAAATGCTATAATGATCTGTTATATCATTCATGTTTTTTCCCCTTTGTAACCCTATTTTTGTAACCCTATTTCAGAACTAACCAGTCTGCTTGCCGGTTTCTAAATCCTTGTTAATTTCAAAATCTTTCCTGTGTAGGATTCAAGATGTATATGAAATGGGTATTGTGAACCAAGAGTTTGCGATGGTTCTTCTTTGTCGGTCAACAAATCGATAACTGATACTTCATTTCCATCAGGTATTTGCAAATAAGTAAAAGCATGTTGTGGAATAATGATCTCAATATCTTCAGAGATAGTATCAAAATTAACGCAGATCAACATCAGTGAGTCATCTTTCTTCCGAAAATAGGCATAATGCTTGTTGGCGTTAAAATGCGGATTGTCATAATTCACATACATAAGGTCAAACATTTCCCCTTCTGTAATTGCTTTTTCCTTTAATGACAGGTTTAGCAGGTGTTGATAAAATGTCCTGAGTTGCTGTTCTTCTTGTGTCAGCATGGCGTTGTCGCATTTTCCCTGATTGTACCATCTACGAACAGTGTCAACACTCCAATAGTCAAAAATGGTTGTTCGTCCGTCGTCACCACTAAATCCTTCTGCATCACCCGCCTTTTCCCCTAATTCTTGTCCGGAATAGATAAGTATTGGCGATGTGCTTATCGTGGCTATCACGATCATTGCTGGTATGGTTTGTTGTGGGTCGTTAGCAAAAAAACTCGATGCAATGCGTTGTTCGTCGTGGTTTTCGAGAAAGAAGAGCATACGTGGAAGTATATCACTCACTTTTTGCCATGCCATACTGATTGAACGAACGGATGCATAGTCGGTAATAATGGCTCGTAACGTGTCGTACATACCTACTTTGTCATAGAGAAAATCAAACTTGCCGGCTTCAAGAAATGAACGATAAGCTGTAGGGTTATAAATTTCTCCAATAAAGAGTATATCGGGAAAGGCTTTTTTTAGTCGGGGTATGGCCCATCCCCAAAATTCTACCGGTACCATTTCTGCCATATCACACCGAAACCCATCAACATCTTTTGCAGCCCAATATAGCAAGATATCTCGCATCTTATGCCATGTATCGGGAATGGGATTAAAATGTGTCGTATGTCCGTTTTTATAATCAATTCCGTAGTTGAGCTTTATTGTTTCATACCAGTCATTGATGGTAGGTCTGGAAGTGAACTGATCATTACCGGTTGCTTTGGCAGGATATTCCTCGTAAGGTGTCTTTTCGTTCCCTTGTAAATCAAACTGTCCGGCAAACGATTCATTGGGTAGATAATAGAAGTTGTTTTGAGGATCAAAGGCATGTTGTTTGTTGTCGTGCTCACCCAGATCTGATGTTTCAACGGGCTTTGCATCCGATCGGTATTGCCGTGCCACATGATTAGGCACAAAGTCAATCAATACCTTGAGACCTTGTTGATGCGTGCGTTTTATCAAAGCTTCAAATTCTTTCATACGCTGTGTGACATTCACAGCTAAATCCGGATCGACATCATAATAATCTTTGATGGCATAAGGTGATCCTGCTTTTCCTTTCACGATGGCCGAATGATCCCTGGCAATACCATAAGCGGAATAGTCCGTTTGTGTGGCATGTTCAATAATACCCGTATACCACACATGGGTAATGCCTAACTCCCTGATACTTAGAAGTGCCTTATCCGTGATATCTTGAAATTTACCACATCCGTTGGTTTCAATGTCTCCATCCGGGATCAATGCTGTTGTGGTGTTACCGAAAAGGCGTGGTAGCAATTGATAAATAATCATTTTTGAGTTCATAGGTGGTTTGGTTGAAGGGAAATGGTTGCCGGTTTTTTTATTAGCATTGAAAACAAGCTAAAACGACCTCTCATAATGATTTTGTTGATATAAAAAATAAGGTTTTTTATCCCCCGAGTGGTGGATGCTTTCCGATGTATACGAGACAAGAGCATGGACGTTTTTTTCTGAAAATGATTTGTTGATAGCAGTATAATAGGGGATAGGAAAGAGAAGGATAGATAGCATGGGAGATGAGGAATGACATGGATGTTCATTCCTGAATAACTTCGTATCATAGGTGTAGCCATACAGCAAATGTTGCTATTCCTTTTCTGTTTGCGAAACAAAGATAGCTATTATCAGCGCATGTTGTGAACAAAAAAGCTAAAATCGGGATTGTTTCAAGTCCTGAAAAAAGAGTATCTTTGCTCCCAAAAATATGGGATACATAATGGATGTGTAGTTTTCGTCATTGATTAACGAACACATCTGTTTTGAATTCATAAATGTAAAAGAAAAATGCAGTATCGGTATGATTTTTTAGTCATTGGAGGTGGTATTGCCGGATTGAGTTTTGCGCTCAAAGTTGCCGGCAAAGGAAGAGTGGCTATTTTAACTAAAACGTCGTTGGAAGAAGCCAATACGTTTTATGCGCAAGGGGGCATTGCTTCGGTAATGCTTCAAACGGATAATTTTGAAAAACATATTGAAGACACACTGATTGCCGGCGATTTCCTTTGCGACAGAGCTGCGGTGGAAAAAGTGGTACGTGAAGCCCCTGCTCAAATAAATGAGTTAATTCATTGGGGTGTTGATTTTGATAAAGATGATTCTGGCCATTTTGACTTGCATCGCGAAGGCGGTCATTCAGAGTTTCGTATTTTACACCACAAGGACTCCACCGGCAGTGAAATACAAGAATCGTTAGTTCAGACTGTGTTGCATCATACTAACATCGATGTGTTTAATTATCATTTTGCCATCGATTTGATTACTCAACACCACTTGGGCCAGGTTGTTACCCGTCATACTCCTAATATAACTTGTTTTGGCGCTTATGTGCTTGATGATCATACTCGTCGTATCGATACCTTTTTGGCCAAAGTGACTCTGTTGGCTACCGGGGGTATTGGTAATGTTTATCAGACTACTACTAATCCGCCGATTGCTACGGGAGACGGCATCGCTATGGTGCATAGGGCGCGTGGCATGATCTCCGACATGGAGTTTGTACAGTTTCATCCCACTGCTTTGTATCATCCCGGTGAGAGGCCTTCTTTCCTGATTACTGAAGCTATGCGTGGATATGGTGCTGTGTTACGGACCCGCGATGGTAAGGAATTTATGCACAAGTATGATGTACGTGGAGCGCTTGCGCCTCGTGACGTTGTTGCCCGTGCCATTGATAATGAAATGAAGAATCGTGGTGATGATTATGTATATCTCGATGTGACGCATAAAGATGCTGAAGAAACGAAGTTTCATTTTCCAATGATTTATCAAAAATGCCTTAGCCTTGGCATTGATATCACACGCGACATGATTCCTGTAGCTCCTGCAGCTCATTATTTGTGCGGTGGCATTAAAGTCGATCTGAATGCTCATTCTTCCATTGATAGGTTGTATGCCGTTGGTGAATGCAGTCGTACGGGTTTGCATGGTGCCAATCGATTGGCATCTAATTCCATGATCGAAGCTGTGGTTTTTGCTGATGCTGCTGCAAAAGATGCTGTAGATCGAATAGCCGGACTTTCGTTTCAGGAAGTACCTGATTGGGATGATGCTGGTACCTCGTTGCCGGAGGAAATGGTATTAATTACGCAAAGCGTCAAAGAAGTTGAGCAAATCATGACAACCTATGTTGGTATCGTTCGATCCAACCTTCGGTTGCAACGTGCCATGTTGCGTCTCGAAATTCTTTATCGTGAAACGGAAAGTTTGTTCGACCGATCTGTAGTTTCCAAAGAGATATGTGAACTTCGTAATATCATTAGTGTGGGGTATTTAATCATAAAGCAAGCCATGCAACGTAAGGAGAGTATTGGTCTCCATTATACTATTGATTATCCGGAACCGTGTAAAAAGAAGTAATCATATGCATATGGATTTCTGCTTATATGTTTGACGAAGGGAAGAATGCTAATATTTTAATTGAATTTTATTGCTTATGGATCTATTTATTCATTGGAATGTCAATCCCGAAATTGTCAAGGTGTTTGGCATATCTATTCGTTATTATGGCATCTTGTTTGTAGGCGGCATTATTTTGGCGCTTTTTATGCTTGAGAAAATGACCAAACGTGAAGGCTTTACTCAAAAAGAGTGGGATAAATTGACGTTGTATGGTTTGATTGGCATTATTGCTGGTGCTCGCTTAGGTCAATACTTGTTCTATGAGCCGGGTCAACTGATATCACATCCATTGGAAGTTATTTTTCCCGTTGAGCAAATGCCTGATGGCCATTACCATTTTATAGGTTATCAAGGGTTGGCAAGTCATGGTGGGACGCTTGGTCTTATCTTGGCATTGGCTCTTTTTACCTGGCAGACTAAACGTAATTTATGGGTCACACTCGACTTAGTGGCTGTGGTAACTCCGATAGCTGCTTTCTTTATTCGTATGGCAAACCTGATGAATTCTGAAATTTTTGGTAAACCGACAGATGTGCCTTGGGCATTTATTTTTGATAAGGTTGATCAGACTCCTCGTCATCCTTCCCAAATCTATGAAGGTCTTTCTTATCTGGCGATTTTTGTGTTGAATCTGTATCTTTACAAAAAAAGATTGTCAAAGGTTGGATCCGGATTCTTTTTTGGTTTGACTATTGCATTAATATTCATTGCCAGATTCTTTATCGAATTCCTTAAAGCTCCTCAAGAGGCTTATGAACAAAATATGACGCTTGATATGGGCCAATGGCTCAGCATTCCTTTTGTTTTTGTAGGCCTCTATTTAGTGTGGAGAAGTTATAAAGTACCTCCCAAAGTACGACCGCAACAGCCAAAGAAAAAAGCTATTAAAAAATAAAGCAATAAATTACTGTTTGTTTTTTCATTAAACGATGGAAGAATGATTCACACGAAAAAGCCTTTACTCCGACAGAGTGAAGGCTTTTCTATTTCATATTTATACAGACTACAGATTTTACTGTCTACTATCTACTGTTTTTCATAATAGATTAATGAATGTCTTCTCTGTTGAAAGGTGTCATTTGATAAACGAAATAGTTGAGCCAGTTTGTAAACAGAAGATTGGCATGACCTCTCCAACGAACCAATGGTTGATTGTTCGGATTATCGTCATGATAGTAATGCCGGGGCATTTCGATGGAAAGCCTTTTTTTTAAATCTCTTTTATACTCTTGATCCAACGTGTCTGGAGCATATTCAGCATGTCCTGTGATAAAAAATTCCCGCCCGTTTCGTGCCATGACCATATATACACCGGCTTCGTCAGATTCTGACATGAGTGTCAATTCCGATTTATTCAGGATGTCTTCGCGACGGATTTCTGTATGCCTGCTGTGTGGTACATAAAAGGTTTCATCAAACCCTCTGAAAATGGAGTTGAAAGGCTTATTCAGTTTGTGTTCAAACACACCAAACATTTTTTCAGGTAAGGTGTATTTAGGTATATCGTAAAAATAGTGCAGTCCGGCTTGAGCTGCCCAACAGATATAAAATGTCGAAGTGACATGCGTACGTGCCCACGAAAAGATTTCTGTTAATTCTTTCCAATAAGTAACATCTTTAAAGTCAAGCATCTCGACGGGAGCTCCTGTTATGATCATACCATCATATTTCCCATTGCGAATAGAATTGAATGTTTTGTAAAACATCATCATGTGCTCGATTGGGGTGTTTTTAGACGTATGACTTTTCATTTTCAGAAAATCTATTTCTACCTGAAGAGGTGTATTGGATAATAATCGAATCAAATCGGTCTCCGTAGTGATCTTGATAGGCATCAGGTTGAGAATTACAATCTTCAACGGACGAATATCTTGTGTCGAAGCACGCGAAGCATCCATCACGAATATGTTCTCATGTTTCAACTGTTCGACTGCAGGTAATTGATCAGGAATATTAACGGGCATATATCATTGGGAAATTAATTGAAAGTACAAAGGTGTATATTTTACACCATAATGTGTGTGGCAATAACAGATTCGTTGAAAAAGAGTGAAGCTGATGCTTCAAATTTTTCTTCCGATTCAGTAGTCAGAAAATGACAAGTTGCTCCTTTCGTACACAGATGTTCCATCTCGGGATGCCGATGTAAATAATTAGCCAAACTGTCAGAAACAATGGTGCCTTGCACAATCAACCTGACGTTAGAAGTTGTGTATTTGCTTATTTTGTTTAATAACAAGGGGTAATGAGTGCATCCTAACACCAGCGTGTCAATTTCCGGATCAACATCAAAAAGATGTTTCAAATTCTTTTCGACAAAATAATCAGCACCTGGTGAGTTGTGTTCGCCGTTTTCAACCAATGGAACCCACATGGGACATGCTTCACTCGTAACAACAACATCTGGGAATAGCTTGTTAATTTCTATCGGATATGAAAGCGATTGTACTGTTCCGGAGGTGCCAACAAGCCCTACATGACGTGTCTTTGTCAAATTACCGATAGCTTCAACGGTTGGCCGGATCACTCCTAAAACACGTCGATCTGGATCTATTAATGGTAAATCGTGTTGTTGAATAGTGCGTAGTGCTTTTGCCGAAGCAGTATTGCATGCTAAAATGACCAATTGACAATTAAGCTCGAACAATTTCTTGACACACTCTAATGTATATTGATACACAACCTCGAACGAACGAGTGCCATACGGGGTACGTGCATTATCCCCCAAATAAAGGTAGTCATATTGTGGCAATTGTTGCCTGATCGCTTTCAAGATGGTCAGTCCACCATATCCTGAATCAAAGATGCCAATTGGCCCTGCCTTTGGATCAAGCTGCTTTGTCATAATTCCAGGTTGATTATTTGCGATTATCTAATTCTGCTTGTGTTTTGACTCGAAATTCTTCAGGATTGACTTGGATAATTTCACGTTTGAATTCGTCGGAATATCCTGCTCTGTTGATAGTAGGGGGTATTCCGGCTGCATTTTGTACAAATTTGCCGTCTTTTTCTGTTTTAATGTTGCCATCCAAATATTTTACCATCAAATATTCTCCCAGCTTTTTCCACGATGCTGTGACAGCTTCTGCCTGTTCATCACTGAATTGAGTTAAAAAAGCACGCGCAGCCGTAGTGTCGGTTACCATCATATTGGAGGCTTTTTTATCAATGTCAGGTGTCAAAGTGGCAAATGTGCTTTCCCAGTTGGCTTGTTCTTTATTGATGTCTTGAATCATGTAGCAGTATTTGCCGTATGCCATGTTCGATACCCAATTGAAAATCCAAAAGGCTGATGTCCATGAAAATTTCAGTAAGCTCCCATTGTGTTCCGAGAAACACTCTGGTACTTTGGTAATCCCGCAATACATCGGCACATATTCCGAGCAGGCTGCATCGTCGACACCAAACCATAGGATACCTCCTACAGGGTCCGGCAACCAATGCCGCATTTCGGCAACAAAGGTGAATCCTGTCTGATAAGTAGCTGTTGGTCGCTCATTCAGGTATTCTTTTCCGTCGTAAGTCCATGTTAATGGACTGCAGCGTAAAGGTGATCCAAATGGGCCAGCTCCAACACCTTTGGTAATATCAAATTCTGTCCCTTCGAACCGATCTCTCATGTCATGAATCATCTCTTGCAGGGTCACTTTGTGTGTGGGTTTGATCCACAATGGCATGCGTTCTTTCGTTTCACCTTTTACATACGTGATGTATTTATTCATCGTTGTATCCATTTTTCTGAAAAAAGACCACACACGGGCTTCGCAAGCACGTAATGCGACATAATCAAGTGGAGCATAGGTGTCTGAGAAACTAAAATCTTTGTTTGTACCGTTGTAATATCCTTTTGCTCGTGCAAAAGAGATCACGTCGGGAGAGAATAAGCAATTGTCCGGATCGTCCAATGGAAATGTAGTGATGCGTGCCTGGTTGGCGTGTGCTGACACGCAATCGTCAGGTATACGTTCGGCAACCCATACAGCACCTTTGCTTTTAAGTCCTTTGCCAACCATCTCCAAAATCCATACTTCTTCAGGATCACCGATGGAAAATGATTCTCCTTCGCTGGCATAGCCATATTCATTTACAAGTGAAGTCATTACCTTTATAGCTTCTCTGGCTGTGCGCGAGCGTTGCAAAGCAATATACATTAAACTTCCGTAATCCAGAACAGATGTCGTATCTATTAATTCAGGTCTGCCACCAAACGTTGTTTCACCAATTGTTACCTGGTTTTCATTCATATTGCCCACTACGGAGTAGGTGCGTTCGGCCTGTTTAATTTGTCCTCGGTAGTCACCTGAATCCCAATCATAAATATCCATCATAGTCCCTTCCGGATACTTTGCCGCAGGACGATAATAAAGCGCCCCAAACAAAAAGTAAGAGTCTGCATTGTAAGATATGTATGTAGCCCCGGTTGCACTGGCGTTTTTACCTACCAGAAAATTAGTACATGCTGTTGTGTTTGAAAGGATGATTGTTATTGCTAAAAATGTAATGGTAAAGAAAGTCTTCATGTATTGAATATTGACACTCTTAGGTAACTCACTCAAGAGTGTGTAAAACAAATGGAGTTTTATAAAAGTCTATTGATATTTAGTTATTTAATGATGTTCACTCATCAAACGACTGATGTATTTACCGATGATGTCGAATTCTAAATTAACTACACACCCAACGGTTAGTTGATTAAAATTGGTATGTTCGTATGTATAAGGGATGATGGCAATAGAGAAACTATTTAGCTTTGAATGTACAACAGTCAGACTTACGCCATTTACAGCGATGGATCCTTTTTCAACTGTGACATATCCTTGCGCCTTCATTTGTGACGTTGTCTTGTAACTAAAGGAATAGTACCAACTGCCATTGGCTAACTGCACATCGGTGCACATAGCAGTCTGATCAACATGACCTTGTACAATGTGGCCGTCTAAACGGCCATTCATTAACATGCTGCGCTCGAGATTTACCTTACTTCCTATTTGTAACAAGCCTAAGTTTGACTTGTCCAACGTTTCTTGCACTGCGGTAACAGTATAAAGGTCATCTTTAATATCGATAACAGTTAAACAAACACCGTTATGAGCAATACTTTGATCAATCTTGAGCTCTTTAGTGAACGAACAGCGTAATGAAATGTTCAAATTCCCATTTTCGTATTGCATAGCGACGACTTCTGCCGCTTCTTCAATAATTCCTGAAAACATTGTATGTTCTTTTTTTTGATTATGATTGTTATTGTTATTCGTATATTTTGGAAACATATATGTCTGTGAAGTTGATTATTCTTTTCATAAACCGGCTTTTTCCTGAACCATATATGAGGCGCAAATGTATAAAAAGAGCGTTATATCGGCAAATTTAAAACGACAATCCCTTCCATCAGCATGTGTGACAGAAGAGACCCCTTATAAGACTAAGATAAAATCAACTTATTTTGCCAATTTGTTGACGTGCTTGGCTAATTTTGATTTTAAATTATTCGCTTTGTTTTTGTGAATCATGTTGCGTTTCGCCAATTTGTCCAAAATAGCTGCTACCTTTGGCAATAATGCAGCTGCTTCAGCAGGCTCTTTTGTGTCGCGCAAGATTCTTACGGCATTACGTGCTGTTTTAGCATAATAACGGTTGTGTAACCTTTTTTTCGTGGTTTGACGAATTCTCTTTACAGATGATTTGTGGTTTGCCATAATGATATTTCAATAATGAATCGTTGGTAGCCCATAGGGGAGTCGAACCCCTCTTTCAAGAATGAAAATCTTGCGTCCTAACCGATAGACGAATGGGCCGTCTGTCTTTTTCAAAAGCGGTGCAAAGATAAGGTTCATATTTGAAACTACAAAACTTACAGATCACTTTTTTACCATTCCTTTTTACTCGTGATGGAGTAAATTGTATATAAAAACTTTCCTAAAGATGTCAGTCAGGCTGAAGTAATTACGTTGGCATAGCAATTGTTAAAGAGTGACTGTTTTCCTGTTTTATACGTTACTTTGTAAGTGAAATCGGATAAGCACTTGATTGGTAGCATTTCTTTCGTTCTTTGCTATATAAACAGGAAGAAGTTGCCCAATAACATAAACTGACAAATTGACAATATCAACTAATCTTTTGACATGGATATTCTATTGAATAGCTTATTAGGAAATGATGCCGATGAATCTTCCGGTTATCTTTCCATTGTTGCTGATAGCAGTGAATCGGAAAGTATTAACCTGCCACAGGATGAGTTAACTCCTGTTTTGCCATTGCGCAATATGGTGATGTTTCCTAATGTTGTGCTCCCCATTGCTGTGAGTCGCAGTAAATCATTGCGGTTAATTCGTGAAGTATATAAAAACAATGGATTATTGGCGACTGTATCGCAAAAGGATATAAAAGTAGATGATCCGGCTCTGTCTGATTTACATCCTATTGGAACGATTGCCCGCATCGTGCGCATTCTTGAGATGCCTGACAACACCACTACGGTGTTGTTACAAGGGTTGCAGCGGTTCGAATTGAAGGAACTGGTAACGACTACTCCATATATTCAGGGATATGTTAAGATACTTGAGGATATAGTGCCTGCTGATGATAACCGTGTGTTCGTTGCTTTGATTGAAGCAATTAAAGAATTGGCCGTGAAAATTATTCAGAATTCCGGTTCTATCCCTCCTGAAACCTCTTTTGCCATTCGCAATATTGATAGTCCTGAGCAGCTTATCAATTATATTGCCGGTAACTTTGCACTGAAAGTTGTCGAAAAACAGCGGTTGCTTGAAATCGATGATTTGGAAGAACGGGGTTATCAATTGCTCGAAATCATGAACAAAGAATCTCAGTTACTTGAGATAAAGGCGAGTATTCAATCCAAAGCACGCGAAGATATTGATCAGCAACAACGCGAGTATTTTTTGCAACAACAGATGAAAACCATTCAGGATGAGTTGGGTGGCGGGACTTCTGAAGTGCAGGTTAATGAGATGCGTGAAAAGGCGGCTTCAAAAAAATGGAGCAAAGAGGTAGCTGATTTGTTTGAAAAAGAACTGAATAAATTGGAACGTACACATCCTCATGCCCCCGATTTCCCGGTTCAAATGAATTATGTGGAGACGATTCTGGAATTGCCCTGGAATGAATATACGAAAGATAATTTCGATTTGAAACGGGCACAACGCACCCTCGATCGGGATCATTTTGGATTAGAGAAGGTCAAAGAACGTATTTTGGAACATCTGGCAGTGTTGAAATTAAAAGGTGATCTGAAATCACCGATCTTGTGTCTTTATGGCCCTCCTGGTGTTGGAAAAACGTCGTTGGGGAAATCGATTGCAGAAACTTTGAATCGTAAATACATTCGTATTTCGTTAGGTGGCTTGCATGATGAGGCTGAAATTCGCGGACACCGTCGTACTTACATTGGGGCTATGCCCGGTCGGATTATTCAAAACATTAAGAAAGCCGGTTCTGCAAATCCCGTTATTGTATTGGATGAAATTGATAAAGTCAACTCCGATTTCAAAGGCGATCCTTCGTCTGCTTTGCTTGAGGTTCTCGACCCTGAACAGAATTCGGCTTTTCACGACAATTATTTAGACATTGATTTTGATCTTTCAAAAGTGCTTTTTATTGCTACGGCTAATACCACGCAAACCATTTCGCAGCCACTACTCGATCGCATGGAGTTAATCGACGTAACAGGTTATATCACGGAGGAAAAAATAGAAATTGCTGCACGCCATTTAGTGCCCCGCCAACGTGATAATCATGGGTTAACGAAAGAACAATGCAGCTTTTCAAAAGAGACCCTGAGGGCCATTATTGAATCGTATACGCGTGAATCAGGTGTACGTGAGCTGGAACGTAAAATTGCCAAGATCATGCGCCAAATTGCGAAAAGAGTAGCTACCAATGAATCTTATACGGTTGATGTTCCTGTAGATGAATTAAAAATATATTTGGGTAGTCCGCAGTTTACTAAAGACTTATACGAAGGGAACGATTATGTTGGGGTGGTTACCGGTCTGGCATGGACCTCTGTGGGTGGAGAAATTCTTTTTATTGAAACGTCGTTGAGCAAATCGAAAACGCCCACATTGACACTGACCGGTAATTTGGGAAATGTGATGAAAGAGTCTGCTATTTTAGCATTGGAATATATCAAATCTCACGCTTCTCTATTGTCAATCGATGAATCGCTGTTTGAAACCATGAGTGTGCACTTGCATGTCCCCGAAGGTGCTATTCCTAAAGACGGGCCTTCAGCCGGTATCACGATGGTAACTGCTCTTGCTTCTGCTTTCACACAACGCAAAGTAAAAAAAGCTTTGGCTATGACTGGTGAAATGACTTTGCGTGGAAAAGTATTACCTGTTGGTGGTATTAAAGAAAAAATATTGGCAGCTAAACGTGCGAATATCAAAGAAATTATTTTGTGTAACGAGAATCAAAAAGATATAGAAGAAATCAAGCCTTCTTATTTAAAAGGTCTTAAATTTCACTACGTTAGTGATATCCGGGAGGTCTTAGATATTGCTTTACTCAAAAAATAATAGTATATTTGTGACAGGTAACTCTGAAAATGAGTCAAGTTCTATTTTACTAAATATTTTTTTATGTCAAAGATTAAACAAATTCATGCCAGACAAATCTTGGATTCGCGTGGCAATCCAACTGTTGAAGTTGATGTGACGACCGATTGTGGCGTCCTTGGACGGGCAGCCGTTCCATCAGGAGCTTCTACAGGAGTGCACGAGGCTGTTGAACTTCGTGATGGTGATAAAACCCGGTATATGGGCAAAGGAGTGCTGCAAGCTGTCAAAAATGTGAATGATGTTATTGCGCCTGCTCTTCAGGGTTTCTCGGTTCTTGATCAACGTGGCATCGACAATGCGATGATAGCATTGGATGGTACTGAAAATAAAGGAACACTGGGTGCTAATGCTATTCTGGGCGTATCGCTTGCCGTTGCTCATGCTGCAGCTAAAGTTACCGGACAATTCTTGTATCGTTATGTTGGAGGAGTTAACGCTAATACGCTTCCTATCCCGATGATGAACATCTTAAACGGAGGTTCTCACGCCGATAATTCCATCGATTTTCAGGAATTTATGATCATGCCTGTTGGTGCATCTCGTTTTAGTGAAGCTTTACGGATGGGTTCCGAAGTGTTTCATCACCTGAAGGAGGTACTGAAAAAACAAGGTTATTCAACCAACGTTGGAGACGAAGGTGGTTTTGCTCCTAACCTGAAATCAAATGAAGAGGCTATAACGGTCATCCTTTCAGCAATTGAAAAAGCAGGTTACAAACCGGGAATTGATATTTGTTTGGCACTTGATCCGGCATCTTCCGAATATTATATCCCCGAAGAAAAAGTTTATCATTTGCATAAATCGACCGGTGAGAAGTTGACGTCATCGCAAATGGTCGATTATTGGAAGTCGTGGACGGATAAATATCCCATCATATCCATTGAAGATGGTATGGCCGAAGATGATTGGGGCGGCTGGAAGTTATTGACTGACTCTATTGGTAAGAAGATACAATTGGTTGGTGACGACCTTTTTGTGACAAACGTGAAACGGCTCCAAATGGGTATTGACCAAAAAGTTGCTAACTCCATTCTGATTAAAGTAAATCAAATCGGTTCGCTTTCTGAAACGATTGATGCCGTGACATTGGCCAAAGTGAATGGTATGACTACCATCATGAGCCACCGCTCGGGCGAAACTGAAGATTCTACTATTGCCGATTTAGCTGTTGCACTTAACACGGGTTTGATTAAGACCGGTTCAGCTTCGCGTAGTGATAGGATCGCCAAGTATAACCAACTCCTGCGCATCGAAGAAGTGTTGGGAGATCAAGCTATTTATTGGGGAAAGAACTTCAAGTATGTAAGAAAGTAAACGTTGTTGTTTTTCATCGAAAACAAAAGGCTGTCTTGGATTTGTTCAAGGCAGCTTTTTTTTATCCGGATTATCATTCAATATCTTTGAGTGAATCAGAATGCTATTCACAATAATTGTATTGCAAATATGCCGTAATTTAATCACCTTTGAAACGGCATTTAATAGGTTTTGAATAACATTTATAGAGAGTTGCTGTCATGCTGGAAGAAATGATTACAGTGAGATTCTCAAATTAATTGTGGTGTATGCAAAGTATTGATATCGTGGGTGGTGTTTTCAGAGATTTGCTTTTTTATGGGAATGTTCATTCAAAGGATGTACTCGAAATGGCGGGTGGAACCGGTTATAATGTTTTTGCAGGATTACGTGCATTGGGGATTGAAGTGGCATTTCATGGAGCGGCAGGTGATGATTTTTCCATTGATGGGGTTGCAAGTATCAAAGGTGAACATACTGGAATCTTTGCTTGTAGAAATGAAAAAGAGGTGCTTGCCGTGTACCGTGGAGCAAACCTTCATCAATCGATGATGCCTGTTGAATCCAATTTGCTTTTTGCCACATTGGAATGTGGAGGTGATTGTTTCTTGCAGTATGCTAAGCAGATGAAGCAATCCGGCGGTATGGTCATCATAGACCCTTCACCTGTCTTTGAGTGGCAATCAACCTATATCGACCTGTGTGATGTTTTGATACCCAACGAAAAAGAGTTTCAACTCATTGCTGCTTCGATACCTCGAAATAAGCCTGTTTTTTTGAAGCGTGGTGTAAATGGAGGCAGTTATTTACACAATGGAGAAGAAATAAAACAAACCATAGCCGAACAGGGAGATTATCCATTGGGCTGTGGCGATGCTTTTGATGTAGCAGTATTGTATGGTTTAATCAAACATCTTCCACCTGAAGAGATATTGAAAATGGCAGTGCATGCCGGTGAAAAAACCTCTTTGGTGCCCGGGAGTTCTGCCGCAGTTGTGCAGGCTGTTCGGGCTAGTCTCATACAATGAAACGAGTCCCGATGTTCGGGACGAGTTCCATAAGACCTTTAAAAACAAATTATTCACTTATGAAATTCCCATGTTCTACCAAACACAAATGGACATGAAAATAGGGAAGCAGGGTATTCCATTTGTCCTTTAAAATCAAAATAATTTACAAATGAAAGGGATAAGATTGCTTATAACTCTTTCAAAATTGCCTCTCTTTTTTGTTCATATTCATCGTCATGCAACAACCCTTCGGATTTTAGTTTGTCAAGTTGCCGCAGACGGGATTCCACATCACTCGTTTCTTTTGGTTGATCTTTTTCGATTTCCGGGTTAACATTAAAATCAACATCCAATACGGAGACCCCTTTTTTACTGAAGAAGTTTTTTGCATAAAAGATGGTTATTGCCAATGCGGCCACTATAAACATCACAAAAAACAGGGAGATAATCGGACCTCCATCATCAAAACTTGGTTCTTGCGATATGGTAATTAAAAATACAATACCAAAAATCACAAAAAAGAATCCCAGGATTGCTCCAATCAGGGATACTGGCTTACTGGGTTTAATTTGACTGTTTAATTTCATACGGGAATAATTTGTTTTTAAGGATGTATGGAACTCGTCCCGAACATTGGGACTCGTTTCATCTGAGTTATATTTTTAGATTAACGAAAATAAATTCTTACTCCAATTTGCTTTAACCAATAAAACTGGTCGCCGCCATAAAGCATATAAACGGGACGGATTCCTACCGAAAAGGCGATGGGGAATAACGTCATCTGAAAACCAAGCGATCCATCTAATCCTGCAAAAGTATTGTCGTGCGTTGCTCCGTTATTCCAATGATTTTTATTCTATAGACCCATGTTCGCTCCTAATCCTAAATACCAGTCGATTGGATAGAAAATGGGATGGTGTACCTCTTTCATGATCGTGAAGTTGATATTGTCATTAGCCCAACCACCTATGATGTCGAAACAAGAACTTGTATTGGTATAAGCTTTGAACGAAAACTCATACACAAAATTATTTGATGACTGAAAATGGGGAGAAATGCATAAGTCGATGGCTAATTTTTCGACTTATTCGCGCGATGGCAAAAACATCGTACGTTCGAAAGCATTTAATCGCAAGGATGCTAATTCCGATTTGCAAAAGAAACAACGAGCCTGTTTTAAATGTGTTGTTATGGCCTATCAACAAGTGAGTAGTGTTGCATATGTCGGATTCCCGGTTCGGCATGCAGGTATTTCAGCTTACAATGCTTTTATATCAGCTAATTTGCCAAAAGCAGTTGATATGACAGATATTGTTCCGAAGATTAATTATCGCCGGTTGATGGTTGCAAAGGGAACGTTACCTTCGGTATCGGTAACAGATGTGGCGGAAGATAACGCGGGTATCACGATTAAGTATCTTGGCAAAGTCTATTTTCCCAAAGCAAATGAAACTGATTGGATCGTGGCTTTGGCTATGACGAAAGATGGAGCAGCTGCCACGGTTCGTCAACAACGCGGCGGTGATGCCAATGGTATTTTGTCAATTGCCTTGCCTCATGCTGATGTATCGGATATTGAGTTTGTCTATTTGTTTACACTCAGTGCAAATGGTAAAATAGCTTCTGATTCACAGTTTGTTGAAGTAGTGTAAGTATTCTGTTTTCTTTACCCAAACGCGAGTGATTTCCCCAAATACATATTTGCGAATTTCGTTCGGGTCTTTGTAAACTTCGTTTATATAGTCTTTAGCTTCTTGGGTGCAAAAATCACTGGGATCGGGAGTCGTAATTTGCGTTAATCTACATTCCATAATTAGTCTGGCTTCTTTGAAAGACATATCTCCGGAAGGAGTTTGAACACTTGTCAATTCAACTTCTTTCATTTTCTCACTATCTCTTCCTGATTTACTTCCCAAAAAGAGCATTTGTTTCTTATATTCTTCCGGGAAGTAAGACATCGTATAGGTTTGCTCTTTTTGAATCAATTCAAGCGTATAACGTGTTGCTTGAAGAACACACCAAGTAGTGGGTTTCTTGAAAAGAAGCCCCAAACCACCCCCACTGGCTATCATGGAATTATAATGATCTTCCTTGCCCGCAGTAATAACGAAAAAATCTTTTCCTACCAACGTAAAGACATTGTCTCTTATCTCTTCCGGAGAAATTTGTTTAAATAATTGATCAAAATTCATCTCCTTGACATTTATAGATTTTGTTCTTTTATTGACGGTTGTAAGTGCGGATCGGGGTCTAAAATAAGATAATAGCACGTAAATTGCTCGGATTTTTTAATATGCATATTGCAAATTTACTTTTGGTCTGTTTCGGAAGGAACAACTGATTTAATAAGTCTGACTCCTAAATTAAATGCTTTTTGCAAATCCTCAGCCGATATTTTTTCGATACGATTAGATTTTTCTTCTTTATCCGGCATCAGATAAACGTACTTTGAATAATCGTCAAACAGAGTGGTATTAGTCAAAGTTAGTAGTTCACAACTGCCCAATGTATGTCCCATCATTTCTGAAAAACTAACTAAAGTATCCTTGAATCCTCTTTTAATATAAATTTCATCATTCACATTCATCGTTGCAATCAAAGCTGTTTTAAAGTTTTTGGGTTTAGGACCTGTACCCGTACCACCATAATCAAGATATTGGAAAAGCAATCTATCCGTAAATGAACGCATTTGACCTGATAGATTTCCATAATAAATAGGCGAACCAAGAACAATTGCATCTGATTGTTCAATACATTCCAGCAAAGGCTTAAGTTCATCATTTAATACACAATGTCCAAAAGATTTACTATTTTTCAATTTACAAGTATAACAACTGATACAGTCTTTGTAGTTTAGGTCAAACAGATTTACAAATTCAGTTTCAGCACCTACTGATTTTGCACCTTCAATGACTTGGTGTAACATTGTTGCGGTATTGCCTTGTTTTCTTGCGCTACCACACAAAGCTATGAGTTTCATAAATTATCCTCCTGATTTTCTGTTTCAATTGTTTGGTCAAAATTCATCTCTCTGACATCTATAGGTTTTATTGTTTCCATTTTCTAATTGTTTATTTGGTACACTATTTTTTTAGTTGAATTCCGAAGGCATTGATGTGGTTAATTGATAATGCAAAATTACTTGGTATTTCGGAGATAAAATAACTATATTTGTCCGGAAAATAGTCGTAAAAGACTTATCATGGAAAAAGACAAACAGCAAACAATACCGAATGTCCTAAAAAGGCTTGCTCATTTAATGGGGACAGAAATAAAAAACAGAAGATTAGAAATCCCTGAGAAATTTGGCAAGGGTTATTGTACCGGATTCGTTTTTAATGAGCATATCCGAATGCTCATCAGCAATTATGAGCTAAATGAGGATTTGGTTGTTGAAAATCCGGATATCAATGCTGCTAAGAGAATGATATTTTTTAAGTTTCAAAACATTTTCCCTAAGACTGAAATAGTATCAACGGAAAAGCATTTAATGGAAATGCCTTCAGTTTTAGTTGCGACCAGTAGTGTGAATACCGACGACGTTATTTCAATCCATACAAATACTGCGGTTATTAATATAGAAGTGGATGCAAATTATTTGAACGGATTGTTTGACTTGTCCGGAAAATCACCGGTTTTGCAAAGCCTGTTGCAGAATACGCAGCCCTTACTTTTCGAACAAATGATTTATCCTTCTTTACAGAAAATAGTGGATGAAATTGTGACAGAACCGGTTGATCCGGCTTTTGAACTGTTTTTCCAGAGGATTAAGGCCGAAGAACTGATTTGCCGATTATTGATGGAATTGGAAAAGCGGGATGAAAAACATCTTTATGCGTTGAACATTCATGATATACAAGCCATATACAAAGTAAAAGAGCAAATGCTTGAACATCTGGAAACTCCCCCGGTTATTAATGAATTGGCAGTTTGTGCCAATATGAGTTCCTCCAAACTAAAACGTTTATTCAAGCAAATTTTCGGCAACAGCATTTTCAGTTATTATCAGGAATTCAGGATGAAAGAAGCCGCCCGTTTGTTGAAAGAGGAAAAGCTATTTGTTTCGGATGTGGGTTATCATCTGGGCTTTACCAACCTAAGCCATTTTTCAAGAGTCTTTGAAGAGCATATCGGGATGAAGCCGAAACAATATAGCCGGTCTTAAAATTAGAAAATTGTCTATTGGATTTAAAAATCCTCATAGAACAAAGAGGTGAGATTGCAAATCCCACCAACCAGCGCTTTTCTGTTAGCACGGCGTAGTCTGGAGACTACGCCGAACATTTACAAGCTACGCTCAACAAGGAATTTACTTCCTATATCAAAATTCGAATTTTTCGACTTTGATAGCGGTCAACTCTTTCAGAATTGCAATATTTTTAATGAAAGAAGCCTCCTTTTCGTGATTTGATAAAGCTTCGCTGTCTTTCCATGTTTCGCAAATCAGCAACACTTTGGGACGTGTAGCACTTTCAAAAGCATCATACGCAATACAGCCATCTTCTTTCACCGAAGCAGCGGTCAACTCTTTGGCAGCATCCAATACTTTGGCGCGATTTACATCTTCTACCGAGATAAATACATTTAATCGAATCATAATCGTTTCCTTAATTTTGTTAGATACAAAAATAGGTTTTTTTTGTACTAGAACCTAATAACGGGGAAGGGTTTATAAAAGAAAGTTGTAGCACGACTTAAAGTCATACTACCACTAAGTCTAATCAATAACTCGAAGTTTAATTAGTCGATGATAGCACTATCCTGATTTTTAAGTGCCCAATTTTCGAATGTTGTCAATGGCAATCCGTATGACTTCAACGCTGTAACCTCAGTTATTGAATGTGGGTCACCGACAATGTCAATCCACTTCGGCATCGGCTTTTGCCAACAGCTGAGCATCCGGAGCGTCGGGGTTACGAACGAGAATTCGAACTTGATGATCACTTGCCAGCAGTTTGAGCGCTACATTAAAGAAACTAATAGAGATTACAATGATGTTATAAACTATTTTTTGTCTAATAATTAATTCATTATGACTGAGAACACATCAAGCGAAACAATCGTTCATACCTGTACTTATACCTTTCTGGCGATTAACGATACCACATAGATGGTATTGGGGCCAAAATGTTATCGAAAGAACTACAAGATTTGGAAACAAATGAACTGGTCAGCAGATCGATTGTAAATACCAAACCAATATCAGTAGAATACGAAATCACAGAATATGGTAAAACATTGGAAAATGTACTCAAAGAACTGGCTAACTGGGGAATTGAACACCGTAAACGATTGTTGCTAAAGGAAACTAAATGATTGTTACCCTTGCTACTGCACGATTTTATCATGTGGCAATCTAATCCCTAATTAATAGTTTTACCACGCGATACAATTGCCTAAGTGTTGACAAGGTCTTGCGAATAGCCAAAACAATTACCACCATAAAAATAAAGATGCAGCTGAACCAAACAAGCATCTCCAAAACCATGTTACAAACAGACAAGCACACGATTATTGCGAAGCTTTTTGACCAGAAATCCTAGGTAGATATCAGCCTGATGACCGATCTTTGAAGTTTTGTGAAGTGTTTTTGAAGGGGAGGCATTTGGAAAGATTGGAAAGGTATTTAAAATAGAAAGGGTTGTCTCACGACAACCACAGTCTTTTGTTAACCTTAAATCTAATACCATGAAAAACACAGTGCAAAGATAAGTGTTTTCAAACATAGTTTCCAAATTATAAATAGAAAAAAAACGAAGATTATTGTTATTTAACATGTTTTTCTTGCATACCATTTACTAAATACAGGTGTATCAATATGTTATTCAACATATAAAACGAGTCCTTTTAAATATTCGCCTTCAACATGGTAAATATTGATCGGGTGGTCGGCAGGTTGTGATAATTGATGCAGAATGCGTACACGTCGTCCTGATTGAGCGGCTGCAGTAAAAACAGCAAGTCTAAATTGTTCTTTAGAAACAATTTGTGAACATGAGAAAGTAAACAGGATGCCATTAGGGGCAATCTTCTCAAAAGCTTGGGCGTTCAGTTTACGGTAACCTTGCAGGGCGTTATGGAGAACATTTTTATGTTTTGCAAATGCCGGAGGATCGAGAATGATCAGGTCGTAGGTTGTGTTTGATTGATATAGAAATTTAAAAGCATCTTCTGCAAAAGCCTGATGGCGACTCTCATTTGGAAAATTGAGCGCAACGTTTTCATTTGTGACATCAATGGCTCTTGCTGAACTATCGACTGAATGTACTAAGGCAGCGCCGCCTTGTAGTCCGTAAACCGAGAAACCACCCGTGTAGCCAAAAAGGTTGAGTATGGTTCTGCCGTTGGCATAGTGCTGAAGAAGGTTACGATTTTCGCGTTGATCAACAAAGAAGCCTGTTTTTTGTCCATGTATCCAATCGACATGAAAAAGCAATCCGTTTTCTTTGACAATGCCTTTATCGGGATTGCCAATTAAATAACCATCTTCGGCTGCAAGGTTTGCTTTGAACGGGAGTGTCACTTCGGATTTATAATAGACGTTTTTCAGTCCTTTGACGATCTTGATAAGGCTGTTGGCAATGACAACACGACTACGGTGCATGCCTACACTATGCGCTTGAATAACGGCAGTTTCATCATATATATCGACAATGAGACCCGGCAGATGGTCACCTTCACCGTGAATCAGACGATACGTTGTGAAGTTTTCGTTTTCAGCCAGTTTTAATGTTTTTCGTAACGTGTATGCTTGCTGAATGGTGTTTATCCAAAAAGTGTCGTCAATGGTGATATTGGCAAATGATAAAATGCGTACGGCAATACTTCCGATTTGATAGTGTCCAAGGGCCATTAATTCGTTGTTTGCAGAGTATACTTCAACAACATCTCCTTCCTGCACAGTGCCATCGATGCGAAAAATAGCTCCCGAAAAAATCCAGGGGTGAAAGCGAAGCAAAGGTTCCTCTTTGCCTTTTTTGAGGATAACTTTTGGATATGTCATCAATTGTTTTGCTTTAAATGGGTGTATATTTGATAGCACGCCCATGCATCAGTGGCGGCATAGAGCTGTTGCGCTTCTGTTAATGGTTGTGCTTCCCAATTGGATAGCCTTTTGCTTTTTGAAATGCGTTTGCCGAAAATGATGGCATAGAGTTTGACTAAGCTTTTTTCCTGAATGGCATAATCTTCCACAATGTTTTGCAGATCGATGAAACTTTCTTTATTGATGGTTGCTCGTTTGCTAAGCGCATTAAAATCATCGCGCAACGACAGCCCTATTTTTAACACATTGGGATTGTTGAGTAAATCGAATAAAGCTGAGGGTATTCCTAATAAGCTAAGGCGAAAAAGATAGCATACATCAGCAGATGATACCTGCAACAATGCAACCTGGTTATGTGAAGTACGTGAGAAATTGGGTTTTGTTTCGGTATCAAATCCAATAAGAGATTGTTGTTGTAAGTAATTAATGGCTTCGTTTACTTGTTCTGCCCGATCGATCACAATGGTTTTGCCCTGAAATGCAGCGAGAGGTAATATGGCTATTTCTTCTTTTGAGATGGTAGGTTGATATATCATGTAGGTTGCTCTTAAAAGTCTTTGCTATCTTCACGCAACTGGTGTTGCAAAAAAGAATCTTTCTGGTTATTTTGTGTTACAAAAGGAGGTACGTCTTCATCATCCTGATTGACAGCTTCGCTGTACAAAAGTTGGTGCAAAGCAGTGAGGGCATTGAGTAATTTTCGTCCCCAATGATAATGAAATCCAAAGAGGCAATTCTTCAGGGCGTTTTCTAAAAGTGTTTCATCACCCAGTTGACAGTTAAAAAGGAAATCTTTTAATTCTTGAAATACATCGGTCAAATCTTCGGAGATGGAAGCAGCAATGGGAGCTTCTGAATAGTTTATGTCAGGATGAAAAGCAGTAAGATATCTGTCGTCCATGCCTAACAACTCCTCGATCGTGTTGCGAATGTTTTCATATTCAGCTTCGGTGACCATACGTTCAGATTCATCATCAGGCGACGTTAAGACATGAGGAAGCAACATGGTTTTCAAATAAAGCGTTGGCAGATATTTTACAGCTTGTTCAATAAACGTTTGCTTTTCAGATGAAACAGCAGCGTGTTCAACAAAAATACAAAATTCAGCAGCAACGGTAATAAATTCTAATCTATCTTTTTCAAAAGAGTCTGTAGCCATAAAAAATGGTTCATTAATTGATGATACAAAAGTAGCAAAACATTTTTGAGATATGATACAATGCTGAAAGGTATGAGAAAAATGATTCATTGGCAGATGCAGATCGACAAAAGATTTTAGTACCTTTGTTGTCTTGAATTTGCAGAAAGTTCTATCTCTTAAAATCAATTGATATGGTAAAACATCTTGTATTTTGGAAATTAAAAGAAGAAGCGTTTGGTAATAATAAAGCAACTAACGCATTATTAATCAAAAAGAAGCTCGAAGATTTAAATGGTCAGATTGAAGGATTAATAAAATTAGAAGTGGGCATCGATTTCCTGAAGACAGGAGATAGTTTTGATGTCGCTTTGTATGCAGAGTTTGAAACACGAAATGCATTATCATTTTATCAGGATCATCCTAAGCATAAAGAAGTGCAGCAATTTATCAAAGTAGTACGGACGGATCGTTGTTCGGTTGATTTCGAAGTGTAAAGACTGACTTCCAATGCGATTTTATTATAAAAAAGGTTCCAAGTATAATCACTTGGAACCTTTATTTTTTTTTGAATATGTAATAAAGTAAGACATCCTACTTTGCAGTGACATATGTATGTCTATTCTGTTCTTCGAGAACCGTCATAAGACAATCTTTTTTACGGCATCGGCAATTTTCAATGAAAGGTCATCAAGCAGCAAATACCGTCTAAGATAGAGTGCGCGTTTATTTGTTTTGATCTCATGAATATCTTTACGAATCGGAGTCAGGGGTAGTTCATACCAGCCATCACTGTCAGGTTCTCCTCCAGATTCAATCCAAAATGCGTTGTAATCGAATTTTATGGCATGCAGCAAAGGAATATGGATGGCATGTTTGCGGCGGTACGCCTGAATGGCATCTCCCGCACCATAAACAGCTGTAAGTCCCAATTGCCTTGAGAACTCCTGAACAGTAAAGACAATAAGTGATTTTGGGCGAAGGCCATGCAGTAGTTTTTGAGCTGCTTTTGATGAATATGAAACATTTTTCGTATGACCCTGAATGCAACCAATCCTGCAGACCCAGCGTCCACTTTCCATTTCTTCGAATGAGAATGCGGCAGATGCAATGACTCCGCCAAGCTCATCACATTTAAAAGAAAAAACGAGTTCACCTTCTTTCCTATACTTGTTATCAAATCCCAAAGTTAAAAAGCCATCTATATTGTCATTGAGCTTAAAACTAACAATTTCTACACTTTCACGACTGGTGATTACTTGCATGAATGCTTCACCTTTGCTCATAATGAATCGATAGGTGTCGAGGATGACTTTTATTTTTTGTTTTTTCGTCCATCTGATTGACATATAAACTCTGAATGGCTTGAAATAAAGTCGTGGACGGTGAGTGCTCACTATAAGAAAATTGGGTGATTTGAGAAAGTCGAACCATCTGGATGCAAATCGCGGATTGACAAGAGCGTAAAAAAAACTCTTACATTGTTGCTTTATTTTATAGTATTTACGTTCGTCAGCAAATGCTTGTGATGCAAGTCGCCAACCATTAACGGCGGACGAAAGGAATGAAATGCGTACCATAATATGAATTAGTTTTAATCTGAAGATTCTATTCTTTGTAAATGTTCAACTTCTTACTTTGTATCGGCAAAGTAGGTCTCTTTATTCTATTATTTAATGAGATCTTGTAAATTTGGATATGTAATATAGTGAGAATTTTTTATAATTTATCCATGTTGACTTTATAAATTATTTTTAAATAATTCAGCTAATTCAAGCTTCATTTGTGTGAGGCTATAAGTAGCAGATCTATCATTGAAACAGTTGATGACGTTCATTCTGATTGTTTTGAGTTTTCTTGTTTGTCTAATTCTTCATCTTCTAATGATGTTTTCTTCTGATGTTTTCTTCCGGCGTTTTTATAGGCTCTTGCAAAAATAAGGGGAAATACTAATAAAGAAAATACCATGGCAAATAAGATTCCTCCAATTACTACGCGTGCCAATGGACGTGCACTTTCAGAACCAATACCGAGTGAAATAGCTGCTGGTAACAATCCTATTGCTGCCATCAAAGCAGTCATCATAACAGGACGCGTCATGCTATGTACACCCATTTTGATTGAAGTGTACAAAACATTTTTTTGACCTCTGTATTTTTCGAGATTATCCTTGAAAGTGCTGATCAGGAGTACTCCACTAAGAATACAAATGCCGAATAAAGCAATAAAACCAATACCTGCCGAGATACTGAAATTGGTGCCTGTTATAAGCAAAACAACAATTCCACCCACGATGGCAAAAGGCACATTTAGAAATACCAAACCTGCATCTTTGATATTGCCGAACATAATGAACAACAATAAATATATCAACAATAAACTTATCGGAACAACTTGAGCTAATCGTTTCTCAGCGCGTTGCTGGTTTTCAAAGTCACCCTGCCAAACCATCGAATAGCCTTTCTTCAAATGAATGGCTTTGCTTACTTTTGCTCTGGCTTCTTGTACTGCACTTCCCAAATCTCTATTACGAACTGAAAATTTTACAGCGGAATATCTTTTATTATCATCTCTAAATATAAGGCAAGGACCTGTTTTCATGGAAATGGTTGCAATTTCTTTAATTGGAACTTTTGATCCACTTAAAGTGGGAACCATTAAATTCCCGATTTTATCCACGGAATTTCTATCTTGTTCGGGAAAACGTATTCTGATGTCGAATTTCTCAACGCCTTCATATAATTGAGTAGCTGCTTTTCCACCGATTGCCATTTCTATTACTGCATTTGCGTCAGCTGTTGAAACTCCATACAATGCCATTTTCTGTTGGTCAAGATTTATATCTAATTCAGGTTGCCCTATATTTCTGATGACCCCTAAATCGGAGATTCCTCTCACTGTTTTCAGAATATTGCACACTTTCGTAGATTCATCTTCCATGTAATTCAATGAATCACCGAAAATCTTTACACAGTTGGCTCCTTTAACTCCAGAAACTGCTTCTTCCACATTGTCTGAAATAGGTTGTGAGAAGTTAAAATCCACACCAGGAATAACAGACAGCTTTTTATTCATCTCGTCAATCAAAGCCTCTTTGCTAATCTTATGTTTCCAATCTGATTCCGGATAAAGTTGAATGTCAAATTCATTATTATAAAATCCAGTAACATCTGTTCCATCGTCAGGACGTCCTGTCTGAGAAACAATGCTTTGTACTTCTGGAAATTGCATAACATCGGAACGTATTTGTTTTGATATTTCTATCGATTTATCCAGAGAGACTGAATATGGTAACTGTGCTCGTAACCAAATTGCACCTTCATTTAATTCTGGTAAAAATTCTGAACCAAGAAATTTGAACGAAAATAATCCCAATGCAATGATGGTAAATGCAGTCATTAAAGTTACTTTCTTGTGATGGTAGGTATATTCGAATCCTTTCATCATCTTTCCAGTAAGGAAATGAGCAATTGGATTATGTTTTTCCTTCACGTTTTTACTTAATAATAATCGAATTAAAACCGGCACTAAGGTCAATGTAATAATTAATGCCCCTAACAGTGCAAATCCTAACGTGTAAGCCAAAGGTGAGAACATTTTTCCTTCAACTTTCTGAAATGCGAAAATTGGCAGCAATCCGGTAATAATGATCAATTTGGAAAAGAATATAGCTTTTGCTAATCGTGTTCCATGTTGTTTTATGAATACAGTTTTGGCCATTTTATTAAACTGTGCCATGCCCATATCTTTGGCTTGACGGTCTAATGCGACGAATACCCCTTCGACCATAACTACCGCTCCGTCAATAATTATACCAAAATCTACTGCTCCGAGTGAAAGAAGATTGGCGCTCATTCCCATTAGATTCAAGCAGATAAATGCAAACAAAAGAGATAATGGAATGATTATGGAGACAATTAAGGTTGTACGCCAATTAAACATAAACAACGATACCAATAACGTTACTAACAGCATGCCTTCCAATAGATTGTGTAGTACAGTATGCGTTGCAAAATTGATAAGATTCTCCCGGTTATAATAAGGAACAATTTGTGTATCATGAGGCAGTACCCGTTGATTAAGATCAATTATTTTTTCTTTGAGTGCATTAATGACTTTCGTGGGATTTTCGCCTTTACGCATTACTACAATGCCTTCTACAACATCGTTTTCATTTACTATGGAACGCTTTCCCGCTTTATCATAAACGGCATCTGCACATGCTACCAATCCAAGCCTTGGAAGATTGGATTCTTCAACATCAGCGATATCTTTCACTAAAACAGGAATGCCATTGATATTCTGAACTACTATGTTTCTTATTGAGTTTATGTCCTTTAGTAATCCTATTCCACGTACCACATAAGCCTGATCGTTTTTGTTGATAATATCTCCGCCTATGTTGACATTGCTTTTATTGGTTGCTGTGTAGAGATCCAATGGTGTGATTCCAAGTGTGCTAAGCTTACTTGGATCTGCTTGTATTTCATAGGTTTTTACCATACCACCAAAACTTACCACATCGCCAACACCCGGAACTGCACGCAATTCACGATCAATAACCCAATCCTGCATTGTTTTCAATTCGCGTGGGCTCCGGAAAGAACTTCTTAGAGTATAACGAAAAATTTCTCCTGTTGGTCCTGTTGGAGGTTGCACGGATGGTTGTACTCCATCAGGCAAATCGGCATTAGATAGTAAATTATTTACTTGAGAGCGTGCATATTGGTCATTAACTCCATCTTCAAATATTAAATCAATGGAGGAAAGTCCAAATATACTGGTGGAGCGCATACTAACTTTCTTTTGAACGGGATTCATGGCAATCTCGATGGGTATAGTCACAAACTTCTCAACTTCTTCGGCGCTACGTCCCGGCCATTGCGTAATAATTGTAATTTCGGTATTCGTTACATCTGGAAATGCTTCAATGGGCATATTGTTAAATGTAATGATACCTGCAACCACTAATAGGCCGGTGGCGAAAAAGATGACGTATTGATTCTTTAGCGAGAATGCAATGACGCTTCTTAGTATCTTGTTCATCTGTTTATTTTATTATTAAATCTTTATATTCTTCAATATAGTTTCATTCTTCAAGTCTGATTTGATATCTTTTGATTTGTGATGTTCAAATGTTCAACTGAAAATCAATGATTCAAGCATAACAAATTAACTATTTAGTGCTTCGTATATGAGAATAGTTTGCGATGCAATTACACGATCACTTTGTTTTACTTTCCCGGAAATATATGTTTTGTTGCCTAATGTATTGATAACCTGCACAGGAATTGTTTCAATATCGGTATTATTATGATAAACCAAAACATAATTTTGGCTATGATCAAAGACTATGGCAGACGATGAAACACAACATGCACTTTGATTGACATGATTAGTTACGGTAACATTTGCAAACATTTCGGGTTTTAATAGATATCTTGGGTTAGGTAGTTCAATAAGTACCTTCATCACTTTGTTTGTTGGATCAAGTACATTCATTATTTTATTGATTTTTCCCTTAAAGATTTTTCCGGGATAAGCAAGAGTCGTAATATTAACACTATCATTTAAGTGAATTGAACTAATGTTTGACTCATATACATTGGCAATTACCCAAACATTTTTTAAATCGGATATGGTAAAAAGGTTGGTGTTATCATCAGCTCGAATAGCCATGTCGTTGGTTACCAATTTTTCTACAATAAAACCACTGATCGGAGAGCGAACAATATAGTTGCCGTTAGTATTACCGCCATTAATGTGCAATACGCTTTTGGTTCGGTTTAGTTCGGATTGTGCTTGCTCATAGGTGGCTTTGGCTGTAATAATGTCTTTTTGTGAAGCCAAACCGCTTTTAAACATATCCTGTGTGGCATCCAAATTTTCTTTGGCAACTTTCAAATTGGTTTTTGCGTTGATTAAATCGTTGCTGAACCCAGCCATCTCCGAACTTTTGATAATGCCTAATATCTCTCCGGCATGTACATAATCGCCTAACATCACTTTGATATTTTGACAATTACCGCTTACCATGGAATAAATTTTGACTACATTGTCTTCATTAAAAGACACCTTGCCACTGAGGGTGATGGTATTGATTAGTGGACTAATTCTTACTGTATCGAATTGTAAAGTTTTTATTAAAGAATCAGGCAAAATATATGCCGTGTTATCGGTAGATGCTATATGGTTTTTGCATGATTGTCCGAAAAGAATAATCATGATCATCATTGCCATTGTTTTATATTTGCAGGAAACTGTGAGTATTCGTTTCATAGATGGTGTTTTTTATTTATTAAAAAAATCAATTCCTGTGTAGTAGTTTAAATCTTCAAGAGAGCTTACAAAATTGAATTTTAAAGAGTTAAATTGCAGGATATTTTCTTTATATGAATCATAGAAATCTAAAAAGTCGAGCAACGAGATATTCCTTTCTTGATAATTTGTCAGGACCCCATTCAATAAATTTTTAAAATCAGTTTCGAACGTCTTATCTCTACTTTTTATAAGTTGATCATTATTGATCGCTTTTTGTAGTGCATTATAAATCTGTTCTTCTACATTGGTTTTCATCTCTTCCATTGAGGCTTGATTTGATTTAATCAATGCTTTCGAGGATTTAATGTTTCCTTGATTTCGATTAAGAAATGGAAGGTCAATGCTTATTCCTACAGTTGCAAGATTGTGTATGTAACTTCCTTGTTGATCATATCCAAATTGAAGTGTTACATCCGGGACTGCCATTGCTTTTTGCAAATAATAATTCTGAGTGCTGAGATCCACGTTGAGTTCTGCCATTTTTAAATCAGGACGGGCAGAATATGCAGAGTCTATGAGCGTTGAGATTGGGTATTTTGTCGGATTCAAAGCAGCAATGGTCGTTGTGTCTGCCTGAGGAATGATAAAAACATTTTTGGTTTGTAACATTAAACGCAATTCGCTTTGCAGGTCATTGATTTGGCTATTTAAATCGTTGTACTCGCTCTCTAAACTATATAATTGAGCTTTGATTCGTATCTCCTCTTTTTCTGAAACATATCCTTTGTCTTTTTGTTGAACAAAAGCATTTGACACATGTTGTAAGGCAACAATCTCCATATCATATACTTTCGCTGATTTCAATAAATAATGGATATTGAAAAAATCGGTACGTAACGTGTGTTTCAGTGTTCGTAACAAATCGTAAAACTGCCACTCTTCAATGGCGCTATTTGTCTCTGCAACCTTTAATTGCCGGTTATGCTTATTGGCTAATAGAATTACTTGCGAAATGCCGGCTGAGATTTCTCCGTTTCCTCCTATAGGAAAGAATTGTTTAGTAGCTGTTTGATAAATTGGTGTTCCGAGTGTGAATGTTGGATTTGGAAATAATTTTGCCTGAATGACTAATGCCTTTTGCGCATCCATGTTATAGCGTTCGGCTAATAGTAACAGGTTTTTATGCAGGAAAATATTTTCGACGCTATCTATGGTCAAATGTATTGTATCTGGGTTGATAATATTGCTTTTTGCTTGTGACGTTGCTTCCATTGTAAACAGGAAACAGAGCACAATGGCAAAAATCAGATTGAGTTTTTGCATAACAAAATAATTTAAATAAGGATATCAAGCGAATACATATCCCTTCTGCTATTGAGTAAGGACAATTGAGAAGTTTTGAAAAGAATAAGCTTTGGTTTTATTTTGTTCTCTCTACACATTGATATCAAAGCAGTGCTGATGTAGCACAATCAATATGGAATGTTTTTTTGTAAAAAATCAATGGAATGACTTTTTACAAAGAATACGCTAAACTAATTTTAAAAATAAAGGCTTAAAGCATCAAAACGAAAAAATGACTTAGTTTTTGTCTGTCATTAAATTGTTTTGAAAAGAACAGATGAAACCTTCCCATTTTAATTAGGATAGTTTTTCTAAGTCAAACAGATAGAAGTTGTGGAGGTTTGGGCGTAACTTCTTTGTAATACTGAATGATTGCTTTTTCGTTTTCTGAAATGATATTGATTTTTCTCTTGTAAATTTCATTAAGCTCGAAAATGGCTGTTGTATTATGTCGCCAATCCAAATCTACATACAGAATATTTTGTTGAATTTTTGCTATGTCGTTTCCATTTGATCTGTCATGAAACATGTTTTTTGAGCATCCTAAAACGTTTTCAACAAGAAACTCAATCATTGAATCAATGTAATCAGGATCGTCAACAGCGGTTTTTGCCTGTAATGAGTAATAAAAAGAAGCAGAATTAAAACTAATATTTATCACCTGAAACACTAATAACAAGATGATAGATTGAGAGATAATATTTTTAAAAATACGATTCATACTTATGACAAAGGTAGCTATAAAATTGTTTCATTACGCTTAAGAGTCAAAAATTATCTGTTTCCATTAAATTCTATCAAAGAAATGTTTTTGCAGACCGACAATTTTTATTTTATCAAATTTTGACATGCAATCGAACTGAAAAAACCGTGACAGGTCCTTCCCTGTCACGGTTATAGCCTGGATTGAGAAGAAATTGATAGGCTCCGGTTAGGTACATTTTGTTTTTTACCAACTCAGCCGAATAATAGAGTTCGGTCAAATGTTCCCATCCGTAATTGAGTTTTCCATCCCCAAGCATAAAGCCATATCCTCCATCAGCTAAATATTCTCTGTGAACTTTTGAAATGCCTGATGTTACATAAGCCAATCCAATGTTATCGTTGTTCCGTTTCCATGAAGCGCCTGTCAATGACAAACCAGCACTGATGCTATGGTCAATCTCGGTAAACACCCATGTTTCGTTGTTTCCGTCATTCCAGCTTCCTCTCAAAAAGCATCCTAAGTTATTTGTCAGGGCTTGTTCTGCATTGATGGCAAATCCATATTTTGTATTTCCATATTTGCGAGTGCTTTCAATGTTTGGGGCTATAGGATTCAAGGCAATACTTTGCAGGTAATTTCCCATATTAGCTGTATTGAAGAATCCTAAGATTCTGAATGCGCCATCTTTATCATTTATTTTATATCGATGTGTATATTCTATCATTTGCCCGCTGGCTTTTGCTATATTCCAGTTCATATTGTAGCCATTAGCAACTTTAGGCATTAAAGAAAAACCGTATCGCAGTTCATTCTGAGGCGAAACATATTCAATCACGACACTTGGCGTATAACCGCGCGTATCGGCGGGATAGTCCCATGCGCCGGCATCCATTAACGACCAGCACATAAATTGTGTCCTTGGATCGTGACTATATTTGTTGTCGTCAAAATAATCGCCCACACTAATTGTGCCAATGGTCAACGCCAAATAGTTGTTTGGTAAGCGACAGCTTAATTGATTAAAATCACCGGGTTGATAGGTTGTTTTATGTGATAAAGCGATGACTTGGTGATAAAAAAGTCGGGCAATAGAAATGCTGGGTGCAGGATCTGCAATTCTGGGTGTTTCTCCATTCGTGGCATCGGCAATGCCCAGCACTTGACTAAGTCCGGAACCTCCGGCTAATTCGGGATTGATAAAAATACTGCCGCCTTGCCACAGCCTTAATCCCAGATAAAGTGTTGATGTGATAGATGTTTGTTTTTCTGCTTGTGGTAATAAACTATTTTCGCCTGTGTATTTTACCTTAAAAGCTGGTTTGTATTGATCAATAATGGTCATTTGAGCATGAATGGAAACTCGTTCATTATTCAGACTGTCTGTTTGTTGAGCATAAACGGAAGTGTCGATGCAAGTAACAAATAGTGCGATCATTAATTTTTTGAGTGTATTCATTGTTTTACGAATATTCTTGGATTATTATTGATTTCTTGTCGAAAAAAGGGGTTAGTCAAATTACATTGAATTAACAAAGTGAATAATTTGGCTGAGACTTCATTTTAGGTTATAGAGGTTTTGTGTAAACCAGCTTCAATATTGGTAATTCCCTGAAAATCTCATATTAAATTTTTTGAAAGTTTGCTGCCATATATATTTTCAAGATATACATACATTCAAATGTTGTTCTTAAAACTTTTGCAAAGCTACGACATCCAATATAATCGATCAATCCCTAAAATTAGCTATTTATGTCATTTAGACCCCTTATAAATAATGATTTTCAACCTTAATTTGACAATGTGAATAACTTGACAAGAAAGCTTTTCTAAGGAATTTTGTCGTGCGGGGAGGGGCTTATTGTCCATATAGGAATAGTCCTACATTGATAATAAAGAAGTTGTTGTTCACCTTGAGTGAATCTGCATAAACAAAATTTTTTGAGAGAAGTCATAAAGCCCTCCTTCTTTTAGTAGTTTAGAAGGAAGCAAACAGAAGCGGGCTTCCTTGCTAAATGCAAGTGAATATTAAGTTGTTCGCCGGGCCGTCATCCATGATGATACTGATTTAATTTAGGAGCAAAGATACTCTCATTTTTTTAATTAGCAAAACCAGCCTTTCTATCATCGAAATGCATTCGGATGGATACAAAGATCAATACAAATGGATGGGAAAATCCGGGTCTATTCAATCGTGAAACACTACTGAAAAAATTCAGGCAGAATTTCGCTTTGAAAAAGAATTGAATGTAAACAAGTTGAAGGGAAGATGAAACTCAAAGAGCAAACCTATTCAAACACTTCAATCTAAGATTAAAGATTTGGGGACTTTTATCAAAGTGTTTTTGTAAAAAATAGTAACAACTGAAGCAAGCGTGAAAGATGTAGCAATAAAAAACTCTGTCAAACTTCAGTTTGTAATGAAATCAATAGAAGTAAAGAGAAAATATGAAAAATACAACAGGCTGACTCATATGGTTTCACAAAATACGCCGTCCCTTATGGAGACGGCGTATTTTAGTTTTGGTAACTGGAAATCACTTATTCTGCAAGCAGAATTTCCAAAATCTGGCATGCTGCTTTGGCAACAGGAGAACCTGGCCCAAAGATTGCTGCAACACCGGCTTTGTACAAGAAATCGTAGTCTTGTGCCGGAATCACTCCACCTGCGATGACAATGATGTCTTCGCGTCCTAATTTTTTCAATTCTGCAATCACTTCCGGAATGAGTGTTTTATGTCCGGCAGCTAAGGATGAAACACCCAATACATGCACGTCATTTTCGACAGCATCTTTGGCAGCTTCAGCGGGTGTTTGGAACAAAGGACCCATGTCAACATCAAATCCGCAGTCAGCGTAGCCTGTTGCTACTACTTTGGCTCCACGGTCGTGGCCATCTTGACCCATTTTGGCAATCATGATACGCGGACGACGACCTTCTTTTTTAGCAAACTGTTCTGTCAGTTCGCAAGCACGCAGGAAATCTGCGTCTTGTTTTGTTTCGGATGAGTACACGCCTGAAATAGTTCGAATGGTTGCTTTATAACGGCCTACGACTTTTTCGCAGGCATAAGAAATTTCTCCCAATGATGCACGTTCGTGTGCTGCTTTGATTGCCAGTTCAAGCAGGTTACCTTTTCCTGTTTTCACTGCTTCCGTAATGGCATCGAGTGCTTGATCTACAGCTGCTTGGTTACGGTTCTTTTTCAATGTATTCAGTCGTTCGATTTGTTGTTTGCGAACGGCAGTGTTATCTACTTCCAGAATGTCAATCGGAGCTTGTTTGTCGAGGCGATATTTATTTACACCGACTATGATTTGTTGTCCTGAGTCGATTTTTGCTTGAGTACGTGCGGAAGCCTCTTCAATACGCATTTTGGGTACGCCTGTTTCGATAGCTTTGGCCATTCCTCCCAATTCTTCTATTTCTTGAATCAACGTCCATGCTTTTTCAGCCAACTCCTGAGTCAATGTTTCTACGTAATAGGAGCCTGCCCACGGATCCACTTCACGGCAGATATTGGTCTCTTCCTGAATATAGATTTGAGTGTTGCGGGCAATGCGTGCCGAGAAGTCGGTTGGAAGAGCGATAGCTTCATCCAGCGCGTTGGTGTGCAAAGATTGGGTATGACCTAATGCAGCAGCCATTGCTTCAATGACAGTTCGACCAATGTTGTTATATGGGTCTTGTTCGGTCAGCGACCAACCTGATGTTTGACAGTGTGTACGTAAAGCGAGTGATTTGGGATTTTTCGGGTTGAATTGTTTCACTATCTTTGCCCAAAGAAGACGTGCAGCACGCATTTTGGCAATTTCCATGAAGTGATTCATTCCGATTGCCCAAAAGAATGACAAACGTGGTGCAAATGTGTCGATATCCATACCGGCATTGACACCTGCACGCAGATATTCTAATCCGTCAGCCAGTGTGTAAGCCAATTCGATGTCAGCCGTAGCACCTGCTTCTTGCATGTGGTATCCTGATATGGAAATCGAGTTGAATTTAGGCATGTTTTTCGAAGTGTATTCAAAAATGTCAGCGATGATTTTCATCGAGAAGGATGGTGGATAAATGTATGTATTACGCACCATAAATTCTTTCAGAATATCATTTTGAATGGTTCCTGCCATCTCTTCTAATTTGGCTCCTTGTTCCAGGCCTGCGTTAATATAGAAGGCTAAGATGGGTAAAACAGCACCATTCATTGTCATTGAAACGGACATCTTGTTGAGTGGAATACTGTCGAAAAGTACTTTCATGTCTTCTACCGAGCAGATGGAGACACCTGCTTTTCCCACATCGCCGACAACGCGTTCGTGATCGGCATCGTATCCACGGTGGGTTGGAAGGTCAAAAGCAACAGATAACCCTTTTTGACCACTGGCTAAGTTACGACGATAAAATGCATTCGATTCTTCAGCCGTTGAAAACCCTGCATATTGACGGATAGTCCATGGGCGCATGGCGTACATCACGCTGTAAGGACCACGTAAAAAAGGAGAAATACCGGCGGCATAATGGAGATGCTCCATGCCTTCGAGGTCTTCTTTCGTATAAATTGATTTGACATTGATTTGTTCAGGAGTTGTCCATGGAGTCGTCGCTATGGGACTCTTTCCTGCAGTTTCTCCTACAAATGGAAGTGTATGAAACGTTGGACGCATGATCTTTTTGTTTAGTTGTGTTTATGTAAAAGCAGTAAATTTGCGTTAGCTGCTGTTTTGTCATGAAATTATTACTTAGCAATACCTAATTGTTGGTTGAAATGTTGTAAAGTTTCCAATACGTTCGAGCGCACATTGATGAAGTCAGAAATGCCTTGCGCTTTCAGTGCATCCATACATGCGGGTGCTCCGGCAACGACCAACAGTTTCTTCCCGGCAATGGCTTTATATGCCTGAGGAGCAAAAACCTCATATTCATCATCACTCGAGCAGAGGACAATGATGTCAGCGTTTGCTTTTTCAGCAGCGGCAACTCCTTCGTCAATCGTATCGAAGCCAAGGTTATCGATTGTCTCATATCCCGCGCATCCAAAGAAATTACTGGAGAATTGAGCACGTGCTAAACGCATTGCCAAACTGCCAATAGTCAACATAAACACTTTGGGTCTTTTCCCTGATTTTTCTGTTGCTAATCGCAATGCTTCGAAATCACTTGCTCCACGATTAAAGTTGAGTACTGGTGTGCCTTCTTTTGGTTGGCAGGCATGCAATAAGGGTTCTTCGATTTTGTCACCGGCTATTTCATTGAAATTAGGATATTGATTGGTTCCCAACAAAATTTCGCGCCGGCTTGCAATGGCTTTACGACGGTTAGTATTGGTGATGTTGATAGCGGCTTGTATGTTACCAGCAGCAACTTCTGCCATGAAACCGCCTTTGTCTTCAACTTCCAAAAACAGCTTCCATGCTTGTTTCGCAATGGCTTCTGTCAAATTTTCGATGTAGTAGGAACCTGCTCCAGGATCAACTACTTTGTTGAAATGGCTCTCTTCTTTCAGCAGCAGTTGTTGGTTCCGTGCAATGCGTTCTGAAAAGTCGTCCGGTTTTTTGAAGGCTGTATCAAATGGCATCACGGTAAGCGAGTCAACACCGGCAAGAACTGCCGACATTGTTTCGGTTTGTGAACGCAGCATGTTTACGTATGGATCGAATGTGGTCATGTTCCATTGTGAAGTCTCTGCATGAATAATCATTTTGGAAGCACAACGTTCCATTTCGTCCGGTTGGTTGTTGGAGCACTCTTTGGAACATTTTGCATGATATGCAAAGACAATGTTACTCCATAAGAAGCGGGCAGCACGAAATTTAGCTATTTCCATGAAGTAGTTTGAGCTGATTCCAAAGGTAAAGCTCATTTTCTTTCCAACTTTTTCAGCTGAAAACCCTTTTTCTTCCAGTTGTGCCAATATATCATTGCCCCAAGCTAATGCGTAACCTAATTCCTGGTATATGTAAGCTCCGGAATTATTGAAATAGACGGGATTGATAGCAATGGTACGAAATTTAGGTAAATAGTCTGAAGCAGTCATGACTGCTGCATAACGATCTGCCAGATTGTCGAGTACTTTGCCATGTGCCAAACGACGTCCGAGTGGATCAAAATTGATGGAACCAAAAACATGTTTTGGCTCAATGCCTTTTTCTTTCACGTAAGCAACATATAATTCAACAAGTTTGACAGCAGACATAACACATGTGTCGAAATGAATTTCAACATGTGTAATATCGATGTCTTTAAGCAAAGCAGTTATTGATTCAGCTGTTACCGCGTCGCTATCGATTTTGAAATCAATGGCTGTTACTCCTTGAGAGATCAGCATGATCGCTTTTTGATGCGCAGAATCAATGCATGTTGCGCAAACATTGATTTTTTGACGAATAAGCCAGTTATTGTTTGATTTTATACCCCGAACATAAGGAAATTTACCCGGGAGTTCACCGTGCGTTTTCAAGCCGGCCAAATCTTCTTCACGATAAAATGGCTGTACATTAAAGCCTTCGTTTGTTCGCCAAACTAATTTCTTGTTAAAGTCTGCACCTTTTAAGTCTTGATTAATCTTGTCCATCCATTCCTGTGTGGAAACAGGAGGAAATTCGGAGAACAGTGAATGTGAATGATCCATGTCTTTTTGTTTAGTGTGTCGTTGTGTATATAGGTATAATACCCGCTGCTATTAAATTTGAATATGCCTTCAGAAGAATGGCATGTCTCATTTTGTAAGCATGATGTTTCTTATGAGATTAGAGGCGTTTATTATTGGAAGTTGTGGCTTGCATCATGCTTGCACAGTCTTTTTGATTTTGTATTGTCTTTTGGTTAGATTGAAGTCCAAATCATGAGCTCAATAAAAGAATTTTATATGTCTAAAAAAGAGGAAGCCACCTTTTCGAGGCGGCTTCGCATGATGATTCTATGATGAATTATTTCACAGTTGACATGTGTTGAATAAGTTCTACTACTTTGTTTGAGTAGCCCCATTCGTTATCATACCATGATACTAACTTCACAAAATTTGGATTCAAAGAGATACCTGCTTTGGCATCAAATACAGATGTACGTGATTCGTGAATAAAGTCAGACGATACTACTGCATCTTCAGTGTAACCAAGGATACCTTTTAATTCGCCTTCTGAAGCTGTTTTCATTACATCGCAAATTTCTTGATACGTTGCGCTTTTTGCCAAGCGACAAGTTAGGTCAACAACCGAAACGTCCAACGTAGGAACGCGTAATGACATACCGGTCAATTTACCGTTTAATGAAGGAATTACTTTACCTACTGCTTTTGCAGCACCGGTAGAAGAAGGGATGATGTTGCCGGCAGAAGCACGGCCACCTCTCCAGTCTTTAGCGGATGGGCCGTCAACTGTTTTTTGTGTAGCAGTAACAGAGTGAACGGTTGTCATGAGCCCTTCAACTATACCAAAGTTGTCGTGTACTACTTTTGCTAAAGGAGCTAAACAGTTTGTGGTACAAGAAGCATTCGATACAATCGTTTCGCCTGCATACTTTTTGTTGTTTACACCCATAACGAACATTGGGGTGTCATCTTTAGGAGGAGCAGACATTACAACTCGTTTTGCACCGGCTGCAATGTGTAATTCTGCTTTTTCTTTTGTCAAAAACAAACCGGTAGATTCTACTACGTATTCTGCACCGACTTCGTTCCATTTCAAATCAGCAGGATTCTTTTCTGCTGTAACACGAATGGCATGACCATTTACCACTAATTTGCCATCTTTTACTTCAATGGTGCCGTCGAAGTGGCCATGTACTGAATCATACTTCAGCATGTATGCCATATAATCAACGTCAATCAGGTCGTTAATACCAACAATTTCAATGTCTTTTTTGGTTAATGCTGCACGGAACACTAAACGTCCGATGCGGCCAAAACCGTTAATACCTACTTTAATCATGTTCTAACTGTTTTAATGGTTCATTAAAATTCGCACAAAGATACTGCTTTTTCTGTGAGCTACAATGCTTTCTTGAGAATTAATACTGATTTTTTTCTCTAATTAATAGCTATTTGATTCTAAATAAGTTATCTTCTTTTTTAGCTTTCAAAACAAGCTAAGATATCTGCCAGATGAATTACTTTTAGCGGAACTTTGTTTTTTTTGCAATAACCGGCTATATTCATGGCGCATGAAGCTTCCGTTGTGACTAAATATTCTGCTCCGCTTGCGAGTCCGTTACGTACTTTATTTGCCACCATCGCTGTGGATATTTCCGTGTTTTTGATGGAAAAAGTGCCACCGAATCCACAACATACTTCGCTTTCATTCATTTCAATCAATTCCAACCCTTTCACGTGGCTGAGCAATTCACGCGGTTCTGTCTTAATGCCGTATTCGCGTAATGCAGAGCATGAATCATGAAATGTTACTTTGTGTGCGAAGGTTGCATCAAAATCTACAACATGCAGCACATTGACCAAAAAATCGGATAGTTCGTACACATTACGGCTGACTTGGGTGTGTCGTTGCATCAGTTCTGGCTGGTTTTTGAACAACGAAGGATAATCGTTAATGACAAAGCCGGAACAAGAACCTGAAGGGGATACAATGGGTATATTTTCCTCAAAATCATCTAAGAATTTTGTGGCCAGTTGTCGTGATTCATCCCAATAGCCACTATTGAAAGCCGGTTGACCACAACATGTTTGGTTGGAATTATAATGTACCTCACATCCTGCTTTTTCAAGTATTTTTACCGTGTTAAAGCCTGTATCCGGATAGAGTTGATCAATGAAACAGGGAATAAACAATTGAACTTTTGTCATTTTATGATGTCTTAGATACCTTTTTATTCAACACGCAGTGCTTGTTCAAAGCGTTCTAAGAAGAGGAGTGCGTCTTTATGTGTCAGACACAGAGGTGGCAGCAGGCGAATGACATGTGTGCCGCTGCCTCCGGTAAATACTTTTTGTTCAAATAGCAACCGGCGACGCAGATCGGTAACCGGATTCTCCATCTCAATGCCGATCATCAAACCTAAACCGCGAACTTCTTTGATTTGAGAGAATGCAGACAATTCTTTCAGCAAAAAGTCACCAACTTGTTTTGCGTTTTCAATCAAATGTTCGTTTTCGAAAATATCCAATACAGCTATGGCGGCTGTACATGCTAAATGGTTGCCACCAAAAGTTGTTCCCAATTGTCCGTGTACAGCTTGAAAATGAGGTGCAATCAGTACTGCGCCAATAGGAAATCCATTTCCCATTCCTTTGGCTACGGTGATCAAATCGGGTCGAATGTCGGCATATTGATGTGCAAAGAATTTACCGCTTCGCCCATAACCGGATTGTATCTCGTCGAGAATCAATACAGTATTTGTACGCTTACACTCCTTGCTGAGGTGTTTCAGGAAATGCGAATCGGGTAGGCGAATGCCACCTACACCTTGAATTCCTTCGATGATCACTGCACAAACATCTTCTTTGTTCAACTCTTTTGTTACGGCTTCCAAATCGTTGAGCGGTAAAAAGGTGACTTCCAGTCCGGCATTAACCGGTGCAATAATTTTAGGATTGTCCGTCACGCGCACAGCAGCAGAAGTACGGCCATGAAAACTTTTGCCAAATGCAATAATTCGTTTTCGTCCATTGTAAAAAGAGGCTAACTTTAGTGCGTTTTCATTTGCTTCAGCTCCAGAGTTGATCAAAAAGAGGCTGTAATCCTCATATCCCGATGCGATGCCTAATTTTTCAGCTAAAGTGACTTGCAGGCTGTTGTGAACGGAGTTTGAATAAAAGCCCAATTTGTTGAGTTGATCAGTAATGCGTTGAACGTATAGCGGGTGGGAGTGTCCTACGGAAATAACAGCATGGCCTCCATATAAGTCGAGGTATTCATTTCCTAACGTATCATACGTGCGGCATCCGCGTCCTTTGACAATTTCGACATCGAATAAGGGATAAACGTCAAAAGGTTTCATTTGATTTATTTGTTTTTACATGAAGAACATTGGACCTTGGCGTCATTCATCGTGATTTGTTTCATGATTATTGAAAGCTATTTTTCTTTGAAGTCCGTCAATCTTGACAAAAGAAAGAAAACAGTAATTATTTGGTTTGTATCGGAATTTTATCAATACGGCGTTGGTGACGTCCTCCTTCAAAGTCGGTAGAAAGAAACGTTTTTACCATTTCGAGTGCTGAGGCATTATCGATAAAGCGACCGGGAAGTGATAACACATTAGCATTGTTGTGTTGGCGGGCTAATGCTGCCAATTCAGGTGTCCAGCACAGGGCTGCACGAATGCCCTGGTGTTTGTTAACCGTTATGTTGATTCCATTGCCGCTACCACAGATAGCAATGCCATAATCGAATTTACCTTTTTCAACGGCTTCTGCCAATCGGTGGCCGAAATCGGCATAATCGCAACTTTCTGATGAATATGTTCCAAAGTCATGGAGCACGGCTACATGATCTGCTAACCATGGTGAAATACCTGACTTTCTGTCGAAACCGGCATGATCGGAAGCAATCGCAATTTTGAGTTCGCTTAGAGGTTTCATGTGTGTTTGGGTGTTATTTGTTTTTAAAATGGTATATTGTTCGTTTTATTCGTTCATGGCTTGTTCTATTGTCCATCCTTGTGCTTTAATGTCAAACTCCTGATCGTCGCGTGTTACAAGTCGATATCCCGAAAGTTCATCTGTCATATATCCAATCAGGGTAATTCCTTCTATGGCGGCAATTTCATCGTGCAGCGAAGTGGGTACGGTAAAAAGCAATTCATAATCTTCGCCTCCGTTCATGGCGGCTGTCACAAGATTCATGCTGAACTCTTCAGCCATCACGGCAGTTTGGTAATCAATCGGAATGCGATCTTCGTAGACACGACATCCTGTATGACTTTGTGTACATAAATGAAATAATTCAGAAGATAACCCATCTGAAATATCGATCATCGATGTTGGCACAATGTGTTTATCGTGTAATAGTTCAATGATATCTTTTCTTGCTTCCGGTTTGAGTTGCCGTTCCAGCAAATAATCTTTTCCGCTAAAGTCTGGTTGCACATCAGGATTGTCCGAAAAAACAGTCTTTTCCCGTTCAAGTAATTGCAATCCCATGTAAGCTGCTCCCAGGTCGCCTGTAACACATATCAGGTCGTTTTCCTTGGCGGTGTTTCTATAGACAATCGTATCTTTATCAGCTTCTCCAATACAGGTGACTGAAATCAATAGACCTGTAACCGAAGCTGAAGTGTCGCCGCCTGCTAAGTCCACGCCATATTTATCACAGGCTAATTGAATGCCTTCGTATAATTCTTCCATATCTTCCACCGAAAAACGTTTGGATATGCCGAGCGATACCGTGAGTTGTTTGGGAATGCCATTCATGGCATAAATATCCGAAAAGTTGACCACAGCCGCTTTGTATCCTAAGTGTTTCAACGGTGTATAAATCAAATCAAAATGAATACCCTCAAGCAAGAGATCGGTGGTGACAAGAGTTTGCCTGTCTCCGTTTTCAATCACGGCAGCATCATCTCCGACTCCTTTTATTGATGAGGCGTTCTTCAACGTAAAGGGTTCTGTGATGCGACGAATAAAGCCAAATTCTCCCAAACTTGCTATTTCTGTGCGTTCTGACATGAAAAAAAGTAGTTTATGAACTTCATTAATTGCCCTTGCAAAGGTATAACAATCTGACTTGTTACCCAAACAAAATGTGGTGTGAATGAAAAACATGACCTTAAATCAGAGTTGCCGGTCCTGTTTTGAAAGGGATGTTTGCCTTAAACCAATGAAATGATTTCAAAAAGAGTCCATTATGGTGCTAACCTGCTGATCTTCCAATCTCCATTTTCCATCTCGAACAAAAAACGGTCGTGTAACCTGTTTTGTCGTCCTTGCCAAAACTCAAACAAGTTTGGTTGAACGATATATCCGCCCCAATGTGAAGGTTTAGGTACATTATCGCCAAACTTTTCCTTGTACAGCTTCAATTGTTCTTCTAAATACTCATGGGATGGAATGACTTGACTTTGCGGGGATGCCCAGGCGCTTAACTGACTTTCTATAGGTCGGGAGTGAAAATAGTGGGTCGAAACAGCTTCATTTGCTTTTTTGACAAAGCCTTCAATGCGTACCTGTCTTTCTAATGACGGCCAGAAGAACACCAGAGCAACCCGGTTGTTGTCAGCAATTTGTTGTGCTTTATGCCCTGTGTAGTTCGTGTAAAACACAAAACCGGCGTTTGTAAATTCTTTGAGTAGAACCATACGTGCATGTGGCTGCAAATCTTTATCCACCGTTGAAAGCATCATTGCGGTTGGCTCTGACTGATCGCTTTCAATAGCTGACCGAAGCCATTTCTCAAATTGATCAAATGGATTGTTGAGCATATCTTTCTCATCCAAAGTGCCATATTCGTAGTTCTTTCTCAAATCGCGTAACATCGTGCGTTGTAATGTTAGTTGCCCATATGTATATCTCTGAATCCTAAGAAATACAAAACGCCATCCAATCCAATGGTCGAAATGGATTGTTGCGCATTGGCTTTCACTTTTGGTTTTGCATGAAAAGCAATTCCCAATCCGGCTAAGTTCAACATGGGTAAATCGTTGGCGCCATCACCGACGGCAATTATCTGTTCCAACTCAATTTTCTCAACCTGAGCAATGAGTTTCAACAGCTCGGCTTTTCGTTTACCATCCACTATGTCGCCAACGTAATTTCCCGTCAGCTTGCCGTCAATGATTTCCAATTCGTTGGCATACATATAATCCACATCAAAAATTCGTTTCAAATAGTTTCCGAAATAACTGAACCCACCCGAAAGTATGGCTACTTTGAATCCAATCTTTTTGAGGATGGATATCAATTTCTCTGCACCTTCCATGATTGGAAGGTGTTGTGCGATGTCTTCCAATACAGTTTCGTCTAATCCTTTCAATAAACTCACGCGTTGCTTGAAACTCTCGCTGAAATCTATTTCTCCCCGCATGGCCGATTCGGTAATTGCCCGCACTTCTGCTCCAACGCCGGCACGCTCTGCCAACTCATCAATCACTTCTGTCTTGATCAGCGTAGAGTCCATGTCGAAACAAATTAACCTCCGGTTGCGACGGAACATATCGTCTTTTTGAAATGATATATCAATGCCTAACTCCGACGAATATTTCATAAACTGCGTCGAGAGAGCATTCTTATCGTTCAGGGTACCGCGCACTGATAGCTCAATACAAGACCGCACTGCATTCGACTCGTTTACTTCCAGCGATGGACGTCCCGTGAGACGAATAATCGAATCTATATTCAGGTTTTGTTCTGATACTACTTTGGTTACCATCGACAACTGTTTGGCCGTAATCACTTTTCCAAGCACTGTCACAATGTAACGACTCTTACCCTGTTGGGTTACCCAATTATCATACCGATCATTGTTAATAGGAGTAAACCGCACATTGATATTCAATTCGGTACATTTGAAAAGAATCTCTTTCAATACATTTCCCGAATCAATCTTATCGGACATTTTAAAAAGGATGCCTAATGAAAGCGTATTATGAATGTCGGCCTGACCAATATCCAGAATGGTAGCATCATACTTTCCTAAAATACATGTGATAGCAGCTGTTACTCCCGGTTTATCATCCCCGGATATTTTGATTAAAATGATTTCACTATTTGGCATGGTTTTAATTTAGCTTACAGTTGATACTTTCACATTCTTCACGATTTGAGACAAAGGTACGACAATAACGTTTAGAGACAAAAAACCATAATACGATGAAATCATTTCTTCAGACAAGAAGAACATCGTCTGGCGGTGCTGTTGTCAATAGATCAAAGATATAATTTTAAAACGAATCATAACCGGTAAGATGCGAATATCAAGTATATCATTAAAGAAGCAGGAGAAACTATTTCAATATATTGGAACAACTTCTCCTGCTAGAGTTCATAATTATGCTCTTATTAAGGTATTTGCTCTATAGTAACCGGCCCCAGTAATCCGGAGGGTTCCAACGCACTATCAGCAGTGTAAGGATTCACAGTACACCATGTATGAGATTGCCCTTCGGGAAGTTTACGATCACCAATCAGTCGGTTCATCCACGTGTTGACTACTTCAATCTCCACTTCATTTTTTCCCTCTTTAATCGCACTGGAAATATTTACCTGCCAGGGAGCAGTCCACACTCCGCCGACTTCTTTACCATTAATTTTTACCTTTGCCATTGCCGAGAGGCTTCCAAGATTCAGGAAAAGATTCTTATTGCCGATTCCATTTGGAAGATCAAATTCCGTATGATAAACTGTAGTTCCAGAATAATAGCGGATACTATCATTATCCGAAGCTGTCCAGTCCATTAATTTATCAAACACCACCGGATTTTTCGGACCCCAGTGTGCTGCATCAAACTTAACGCTCCATGGAGCATCAACGGCTACAACTACTTTAGGAGTTGGGAAATTAGCCTCCAGATTTGTTGATTCCGGTTTAATCTCTCCATTCTTGAACACAATAAAAGCACTTTCATTGGCTTCTAATTTAAGAGGAATTTTTGTCTTTTCTTTTTGAGAATCATATGCAGGCAAACTACGAGTCTCTCCGGTAACTGGATTCCACAACTCAGGCACCTTCCCAGCAACTCTGAATTCCGGGTTTATTTTTATGGTTTGGTTCGACTGATTAGATATGAAATAAATATCGGCATCTTTGGTCTGACGATGAATAAACAAAACCGGATCAGATGGCTCTGTTTGGCAATCCGGCATAACGGAAGCTAATTTTAGTGCATCTTCCATAGACATGCCGGAAAGAATCATTCCCTTACCTACTTTGGCATATTTCAGATGAACACCATCAACTTTGCCCCATAGCTTTGAAGCCATTTTCTGAACAGTCAGGTCAGCAGTTGGATAATTCTGCATACTTGGAGAACGTTTCGGTGCAGGCCCAAGAACAACAGCCCCATCTCTGACAAGCTTATAAATTTTATTAAGAAGTTCCGGTCTCATGGTCTCCTGTTTAGGTAAGACAAGTATCCTGTATGACATACCATCGGGCAGAGTCAATCTTCCGTTTTTTACTGACGCCCGGTCCCGAAGAACTTCTCCATTAATATAGTCGAAAGAATAGCCTTTAGGAAGAGCAGGGTCACAAACGCCTATCATTTTAGGAGCATCTTCTCCGATAAAATAAGCCGCATCTGCCACATAACGACCTTGTTGTAACATGAAATCACATCTTTTCATATACTTGGTAAATAGATCTAAGTCGCAAAACCAGGTATTGTTTCGGTTAAATTCATTTCCAAACCAAGCATTTACACCAGGAAGTTTATCTTCACCATAAGGCTGTTCAATATATACATGGAAAAGAGTATTATTAATTCCCTCCGTAAAGAAACGATCGCCCCTTGGCTTCATCTGAGCCGGATAGCGGGAAAAAGGAGCTCCGGCACAGGTAAAGGATTCTGCAGAAGCTTTTCTTTTCCCATAAGTGTGGGCACAGGATGAAGCAGCACGGTTTTCAATATCACCCAAATCACCCTCACTCCAGAACTCTCCTGCAATTTCATCCGATTGACTCCCATATAAAAGAAATTCAGAAGGGAAGCCCCAATGCCCATAATTTTCAAGCCATGTTGTCATTCCATTTTTATGGCTAACCGCTCTCAGTCCACCGACATAATCATAAGCAACCTTATCGGCAACCATTCTTCTCAAATCCCATAAAAACCGGTCTGAGAGATCTTGACTTCCAACGACATTCCCCTGTAAAACGGGAATAAACGATACCGGATCATATCCATATCTGTCTTTAAAATCACTAATAAAACCATCAGTCCAGTTTTCTCCACCTCTTTCATAGCTATCTTCAACTACAAATTTCCAGGTTTTACGATCTTCAGCAGGAATCCTTTTTATTATTTCTCCAAGGAAAGCATCAAAATGTTCGGCAACAAGTTTCTTGCTCATCTTATCCACTTCCAACCCGGTACCTTCCGGAGTAGCCGGTTCATTTTTCACACCTGTTGGAGTCATTCCTGTCCGAAGGATAATCCATTCACCTTCAGGAACATCCCATGTCAGATTTCCATCTTCAGTCATTTGCTTTGAAAGATCCACAACCTCTTTAGGATTAATCAACAAACTCTTATCTGTAACCTCCGGTTGATCCTTCCACATATAATCCTTCCACATCGGATGAGGAGTCTGGAACATTTTAGCCAGAGATTTTTCAACATACCGTTCTTCTCTTGGTTCAGAAGACAGGCACACCTCAGCAATGCCACTATTGGAACTGGCATTGCTAAATACCAACCGGAAAACATCCGATTTGGTTTCAGGGAGAGAAATAACGACCGGACCGTAAGGATTAAAACCTACAATCAGATTGGGATTGCTCCGGTCAACATCAATACTTTTAATCAGTCGGAAATTATTCCCTTCTTTGGCAAACAAATCAGCGTGAACTGCCATCGGGCGATGCGCTGTAAAAATGGAAATACTCCGAATCGTTTGTTCCTTTTCACACCGAAAATCAACCGTCAGATTTACCGGCTGATTATTCCCGGAAGGAAGAAGCACTTCTGTGGTAAGATCCTGATCGGCTATATTAGCTATATTTGAGACCTCAGGTATTGAAGTAATCTGGGCTATTGAGGAATTAATCTGTACTTCACTTTTAGGAGCTTTGAAAGCAATCACTTTCACATCCTGAAAATTCTTAGCCGGACGAACTAATGTGGTATTTAGCTTTTGATGACCGGACACTCTCAACTCGGAAGTTGTAAGATAGCGCATGGCTTGTTCCGGTTTGATCCAAGGACCACCTGATTGGCTCCAACCGGGAGAATTAAATATTCCGATCTGAATATTTAATTCAGAGGCGGTTTTTAAAGCCGTATGAAGAATATCCCACCATTCATCACTAAAAATTTTCACTTTCCCGTAAGGGACATCATTAGGACCGAGGCCGATATTTCCGATAAAAGCACGGTTGATGCCAGCCTGTTTCATTGCCTGAAGATCTTTTATAACTCCTTCTTTAGAGATGTTGTCTGATAACCAGTACCAGTATACGCTAGTCTGGATTGAGTCCGGAATGGAATAGAAACCATTTCTAATAACAGGAAGTTCCGTCTTTCCTATAATTTGAGACTTTCCTATAAAAGGAAGCGCCAGGAAAAGCATAAGTCCGAGGCTTTTCCATTTTAAAAAAACGAGCATGTGATTTTTCATACGTTGAATTTATTTGGATTTATAAGTGTGCAATCATTTCAGCGAAACTTGCTATTCGATAACCCTCATTTGCAATTGAACTGTCCTGCCGGTAAAGCGGGTCATTTGGCAAATCAGGGATTCTTTGGATATACTGTTTTTTTATTTTTTCTATCGTTTGTGTATCTGCATGATTCTGTTTTGCCTTCTCTATTGCCTCTTTCGCTTCTGATACACACAAAATCAACTTCAATCGTGATTTCAACTGATCAACATATTCCTGCGCTTTCAACGGCAACGCAAAATTCGGTTTCCAATCTGCCGACAGATGAATACTTCCCGACTGTTTCAATATTTCTCTCAGTTGCTGATTATAGGCTGGTGTCCCAAATTCTTTAGGCATTGGTATTGCCGAAAAACATCCATTCTCGCAAGCTTCGTAAAGAGCGACCATGGCATCTGCATTTCCGGGACCGAAAGCTCCGGCACAGAATTCTTTCTCTAACAACTTCAGTGGCAATTTTGGATTCCACAATTTACGTCCTCCGATGTAGGTATTAATGATCTCTGGCCATCCATGAAAGTTCAGCTCAAAAGAATAGGAACGCAGTTCTTTACCCGCTTCTTCGGGAAGACTTTGCAAAATCTCATCAACCCCTTTCATATTTAACCAATAACTATTTATCATTTCATTGTCGCCAACATACCATGTCCATACATCGACCGGTCTGCCAGAAGCCAGAACAGCTTTGGCCTGATCTTGGTTATAAGTCCGGTGAAGTGCAATTCCGATATTCAATGGCATAAAAGTACTGTCTAAAAATCGGCCTTCTTCCGGAATCTGAGGGTTAAACGTTTTCGCTTTAGCCATATCCGGAAAATACGGGTTATAGTTCGATAAATCTACCGAATGAGGGCAATATGACCAAAAATCACCCCATGCCCATGTGCTGAGGGAGAATTCAACTTTTGGATTGACCTTCCGAAAGGCCTCATAGTAAGCAGCCGTTACCTGTTGTGGCGTTTTATAACTGTCGCACCCATCTCGCAGGCAACCTCCCGGATCACCAAAATGAATATTTACATGATCCACATATTTGCCATAGCCATCAGCCAGATCATTTATAAAGGCAAGCATCGTCCGGTGTTCTGCCGGATCATTCCATGAATAAGTCACACCCTCTTTATAAAGGCAATCGCCCCATTGAAAAAGTGAGACATACATTCCTCGATCTCTTGCTCCTTCTGCTAAAACCTGAAGGGCTTTTCTTATCCCTGGTAATTGCTGATCTGTGAGAGCTCCATATCCTCTCACTTCTTCAACCTGAAGTCCATTAAACCCGAACTGCCAAAACAATTCAGGATAAGCTCGCAACCGATCCAATGACCATGTCTCCAGATCCACTTTTTTAAATGGGGAACCATCAGGAACCTGGCGTCGGGCCGAATTTCCAATGTCTAATATTCGACGTTTAATAAATGGCTGATTGAAATTTTCTCCCGATTCGAGTGTCAGTACTTTTCCTTCATTCGCAACCTGACAAATCAGACGAGCAACAGCAGCTCGTAGGCCACTGTCAGTCTTTCCTGCCAGTAAAATCAGGGTTCCCGATTCCGTCTGGTCTGCCTTCATCCAATAGGACTCATCCGGACATGACGACTGAAGCCTGGAGAATGGGTTTCGAATTCCGACCTTTGACAAATTATCAGCGTCAGCCAGAATCCACTGGCTTCCTTTATATCGACTTGATTGTTTGTGATAAATAATCGGGTCTACTGAGAAATTTCGTTCTTTCAAAAAGTTTTGCATGTATCTTCCCATCTCATCAGCAGTAACCGTTCCACTGCTCACGATCCGTACCGGGATATTTCCTCCCGCAACAACCAACCGTTTAGCATTAACGCTGCTTCCCGGACATAAAAAGAATAAGCAAACCATCATAAACAGAGACATTGTTTCTATAGAGCAATGAAACTCACTCCACAGATTTACCTTTTTATTGTCCCATTCCTTTTTTTTCATTATCCGGATTTTAGATTAATTCATTTGAATTGATACAGATTGAAGGTAGATAGAAATTTTTACTGTTTTCCTTTAGGTATCCATGTACAGATACGTTTTCCATCCCAACTATTTACCGAAGAATAATCAACCATATGAATATCACCTTTGGTAGTCGGGATGCGGAACTGCATCCGGGTTGACTGCAAGGTTGGTTTCTCCGGTTGTGCACTAACATAACCGTTCTTTGTTATGAACGTGACCGGCTGATTATAATTCGTATCTATATTTTCATCTCTTGCCAGCACGATCGGTCCCCGAACCAATGCCTGATAGTTATCACCTGCCCGATCACTTCCATGCGGAGCATCAACAACACGACAGCGCATATCAAGAACCAATTTGATTCGGTCTCCGGACTTCCATTGCCGGTTGACTATTGCATAAGTACCCGAATGTACAGAAATCGGTTTTCCATTCACTTTCAGTGTTGTTGCTTTGCTCCAGGACGGAATGCGCAACCGAATTGAAAATGTCTCCGCAACTTTAGGTTTTACAATAACCGCAATGGCCCCTGATTTGGGGTAATCTGTTACAATATTGAGCAAAACAGGTTTCGACCGTGGCGTCAGAATCCTTGCCGTTCCGGCATTATAGAGATTGATAACCGGTCCGGTCGTTGAATTCATCACCGCAACAAAAGGAAGATACGCCAATCCCATCGGTCCGTTCAGGTTACAGCAAGTAACATTCACCCCGTTGACGATTCCTCCCCAGCCGGTTGGATTCGTCTTTAATCCATTCAACAAATTCACATAGCTAAATCCATCCCCTCCCGGTTTCATGGCTCCGACCAATCCATTATAAGCATATCTTTCAATGGCATCGACCGCTAACGGATCACCTGTCAGACGAACAATCTGCGAACAAAACTTCAGCCAGGTAACTCCCGTACAGGTTTCCATCATTCTTTTAATCCCCGGGTTCGTCTGTTCGAAAGCCGTATTATCCCAGGCCTCACCCAACACTGAAGGATGATAGGGCTGATCGCCTCCACCGTTCCCGATAATTGTTATTTCCCGGTTCCGGACATTCCGGTAAAAATTCAGCAATGCCTGTTTCCAATGTGTATTACCGGTCACCCGATAATATTCTGCCAGTCCTTCGAACAACGACAACATTTCATAAGCCTTCGGATAAGATCCTCCTATTTGCTCGGGGTATTTGGCATTAAAAGCATCCTCAAAAATCTTAAACCCTTTGGCTCCACCTTCGACTTCCACAATATAACGGGCAAAATCAAGATAACGCTGCTGATGGGTCAGTTTATACAAACGCATAACCGGTTCAAGAATGGTACTCGACTCAATATGATTCGGACTCCATCCCTGATCTACAATCCGGACTTTTGGCGGAAGCCCTGTCTGTGCAATCGTACAATCCACTTCATCGCACATTGCCTTCAATACGACCGGATCCTGTTCTACCTCTTCATAATAGCCATCTAATCCCAGAAGAACATATTTTCTTTCCCATAGTTCACCATTTGGGCCATCAGGTTGTGCAGCCACGTCCGAACAACTAATACTCCCATTGGATCGTTTGGTGCTGATCAGATCCATCACGGTCGCTTTAAGAATCCGTTTTAATTCCTGATCGTGGGTATAACGATAAAACATACAACCTGAGCGGACCGCCTTTCCCCACATCTCTCCTTGCGCGAAGAAAGATCTTCCTGTTCGGAATAACTGAACCAGACCAGAATAAGGTACGACTCCTTTATTCCAATGAGCAAGAGAATTTTGCAGGTCGTTCTCAAAATATCCATTAAAATGGACAGCCTCGGCAGGTAAAGGAGTAAAGACATCTTTAACGCCCTGAGCAGAACCGGTTAAACAACAGGCAGACAATAAAATCACTGCCGGTAATCGAAATAATACCGTTTTCACGATTAATTCCACTCCTTTGGATTTCATTTTATCAGGTTTTAGAGATTAAGCACTTAAAAGCGTGATTTAGAGTTGAGTTTGTTAATATTAAGTTTTATCATCAAGATGTTATCTCCTGTAATTCCTTTGGAAACAAAGTGACATTATGACTTTTCGCGGCTGTTGCCATTTCCATCCCAAGTTTCCGTTACATTCTCAAACTTGGGCTAAAATTGTTAATGAATATATGCTTATAGGTATATTGAGAAGTACGTCTTGGCTATGTCGAATAACTTAATTCGGAAATTGAACTTGTATAGATCCTCATGAATGAGGATAACATATTTCTAAGGGAATTCAGTATGATGGCCTGGATGAATCACTTTGAAAAATTTCTTTTAATGGAATTGAAATTGGTGAGCTATCTGGATTTGCTTCCATGAGATCAGCCATATAAGCCCACCATTTTTGAACAGGAAGATTATTACCCAAATCTTGCGAAGTTAGATTTCTTTCAATCTTTTGAACAGCAAAATGAATGTTTGTTTCTCGATCCAGGAAGATGGAATAATCATTAACTCCGGTTTCTTTCAATAAAGCCTTCATTTCAGGCCAAATTGTATTGTGACGTTTGGCATACTTGCCTTCCAAACCGGGTTTCAGAAACATTTTAAAGGATAGTTATGTCATCATGGAATGAAAATTTAAGCAATTTGAATCTGATTTCATGAAAATCTCAAACGCCTGAGGTTACAATGCAAATTTCTATCATTCTTTCAAAACTATTGTTGATTAATTTGATTTTTCCTCTTTAATTTTTGATCTATTTTTGGCTCTTACCATTATTCCGGTCATAAAACTAAGTAATTAGGTACCATTTATCTAAATAACTATCTGATGTTTTATTTAAGAACTCGAAGAGTTGAAGGTGTATATGGTACATTCCGAAGGTAAGTATTTCAATTACATTGTCAACAGAAAAATACCACTCTTCAGTAGTTTCGTCCCAGGCTGTACGAACTCTCTTTTCTTCGAATAATTTAATCTGGCCTTTCATATTCACCTTTGTTTTAGGGAATCATTGACATATGGTTATTTCGCTTTTGGGTAATGATGTCTTGTGAGCCGATTTGTTCCATAATCCTTTTGCTATAATTTATCTTTCCCTGATATGTAAAGATTTTACGATATGCCAATTTGTTAAATCGCTGTTATTCATAGAAATACTATAACAACTATTTTCAGCCTAATAATCTGCTAACACTTTATTTACGAACCCAGCATTTGCACCTCTTGCACTCATTACAATCTTATTAGCAGTATTATTATATTCGTCATAAAATCCTGTAGCAGTCACATAATCTTTTCGGGAGAACTCTTTCTGTAGTTTGTCTAAAAACTGTTATTTTGACTTTTGGGAGATTTTGCAACAGCTTCGGCAGGGAGTTGTTGGAATACAATGCTGAAAATCAGAATTAGATTTGTTTGCTTTATGCTTTTGTCCTGAAAGGGTACCTGCTTCTTCTTATCTTCACATCTCCGTCTTATTTCAGTCATATCATTAGGATAGTAATTCTAAGTGAAATCCTTATGCAAGGCATAGATAATTCATATAAAAATAATATGGGTTATCTATGACATATATATGGGACATATATGGGATATCTATGAATTATCTTACTTTCTGCTACGAGGGAAATGTAACCATGAAGTGAAGGAGGGTTATTCATAATGTATATTTATTGGATATTATTTCGCAATTCATGTTTTAAAATCGGGCAAGAGTAGTATCTTTGCTAAAAATCTGCTATATGAATTTGCACGTTAAAAACGAGACTTCTACCCTGCGGGCTGTGGCGCTTGGGCAGCCTGGATCGATTGGAAAGAAGCCGACTCTTGATACGACGTATGATGCAAAGTCCTACGAGTCAATTCTCAAGGATGAGTATCCTGCCGAGGAGGCTATTTATAAAGAGATGAGTACTTTCGAGAAGGTTCTTCTGAAATATGATGTGCAGGTGTTTCGTCCGTGGATTCTGGAGAATTGCAATCAGGTCTTTGCCCGCGACGTGGGCTTCGTGATTGATGATAAGATTATCAATTCAAACATTATACCTGATCGTGAAGATGAGAAAGAGGCTTATGAAGGTATTTACAACCAGATTGCCTATAACAAGATCTATAATCTGCCTGAGAAAGCTCATGTTGAAGGAGGTGATGTGGTGTTGTTTAACGATCTTGTTTTCGTGGGATGTTACTTCGGAGCCGATTATCCTCAATTGAAAACGGCACGTACGAATTTGTACGCTTTCAACTTTCTGAAAGAACTTTTCCCGGATAAGACGCTGATTCCTTTGGAGCTTAAGAAACATGATACGAACCCGAGGTTAGGTGTTCTGCATTTGGATTGCGCGTTTATGCCTGTATCGAACGGTAAGGCTATCATCTATAAAGAGGGTTTCCTGCATCCGAAAGATTATGATATGTTGGTGGACATGTTTGGTAAACAGAATGTTTTTAACATTACACAGGAAGAGATGTATTTCATGAATGCCAATGTCTTTTCCATTTCACCCGGCGTAGTGGTTTCGGAAGAGCATTTCACGCGGTTGAATGAACACCTTGAAAAGGAATGGGGCATAACGGTTGAGCGGGTTCCTTATTATGAGATATCGAAGATGGGTGGGTTGTTGCGTTGTTCTACTTTGCCTTTGGTGAGGCATGATGATTAGAAACCATTCTGTTTTTTTCATATAGGGTCAAACGGTTCTTATGACATCACATCGTATTAAACTTTTTTATGCATCCTTTTCCTGCTGATTGTCTTATTTTGAATTTTACAGTCATGCCGAAACAAACGACGAATACCATTCTGATGATTGAACCTGTGGCTTTCGGGTTTAATGATCAAACTGCTGTCAATAATTATTTTCAGCATCAATTGCTTTCTTCCGAACCGGAGGTTCAGCAGCAGTCGCTTGCCGAGTTTAAAGGAATGGTGAAGAAATTAACGGCATGCGGATTGGATGTGCTGGTTGTAAAAGATACCATGGTGCCTCATACGCCTGATTCCATTTTTCCCAACAACTGGATCTCGTTTCATGAAGAGGGAAGGGCTGTCCTGTATCCCATGTTTGCCGACAATCGCAGGAAGGAACGCAGAAGCGACATTATCCGGCTTGTTGAGAATAGAAAACAGGTTGTGCTTGATGTGATTGACTATTCAGCTTTTGAACAGCAAAATGTATTTTTGGAGGGAACAGGGAGCCTGATTCCGGATCGCGTGCATAAAATTGCGTATGCTGCTTTGTCGGAACGAACGGATAAATCGTTACTTTTGCAATTCTGTGCAGACTTTGGCTATAAAGCTGTTTTTTTCACAGCCAATCAATCTGTTGAAGGGAAGCGGTTGCCTGTTTATCATACCAACGTGATGATGTGCGTTGCTGACCGTTATGCCGTGATTTGCACGGCTGCCATTGACAGTGAGGAAGAACGTGCTGAGGTTATTGATTCGCTTCAAACAACCGGGAAGGAGATTGTTGCTATTTCGGAAGATCAGATGCATCATTTTGCCGGAAACATGTTGCAGGTGGAGAATCGTGAAGGGAAGACGTTTTTAGTGATGTCGCAGGCAGCATACGATTCGTTGAATGAAGAACAAATCGGGCGTTTGAGGACTTATGACGAATTCATTGTCGTTTCCATTCCGACTATCGAGAGAGTAGGAGGGGGAGGCGCACGTTGTATGATGGCGGAGGTGTTTTGATAGCCTGATGCAATGTCGGGCATTCAATAACCGCTTCTCTCAATCATCCGGAAAGGGAAGGGGTGAAGTCGGGATTTCATTGAAATAAAATGCGCTATTATTTTGGTTATATTACTTCGTTATTATGGAAAAGAATAAATTGTCGGCTTCCGATTTGATGGAGTTGGAAGACAAGTACGGAGCACACAATTATCATCCGCTGCCTGTTGTGCTTGAAAAAGGAGAAGGAGTCTTTGTCTGGGATGTGGACGGGAAAAGGTATTATGATTTTCTTTCGTCTTACTCAGCGGTGAACCAGGGTCATTGTCACCCTAAAATCATTCGTACCCTGATGGAGCAGGCTCAGAGACTGACATTGACTTCGCGTGCATTTTATAACAGTCAGTTGGGGAGATACGAGGAATTTGTAACGCGATACTTTGGTTATGACAAGGTGTTGCCGATGAATACAGGTGCCGAAGCAGTGGAGACTGCCATTAAACTCTGTCGTAAATGGTCTTATGAAAAGAAAGGGTTGCCCGAGAATTCTGCTCAAATAGTGGTATGCGAGAACAACTTTCACGGACGTACCACGACCATTGTCTCCTTTTCAATAGATCCGGAGGCCTATAATCATTATGGTCCCTTTACGCCGGGATTTATCGTCATCCCTTACAACGATGCAGAGGCTCTTGAAAAGGTGCTTTCCGAAAACAAGCATGTTGCAGGTTTTCTGGTTGAGCCGATACAAGGTGAGGCGGGAGCTTATGTTCCTGATGACGGATACCTGAAGAGATGCTTTGATCTTTGTCGTCAGCACGACGTGCTTTTTATTGCCGATGAAGTGCAAACTGGTATTGCCCGTACCGGGAGATTGTTAGCTTGCGATTATGAAGAGGTGAAACCGGATATACTGATTTTAGGAAAAGCGTTATCAGGTGGTGTCTATCCCGTATCAGCCGTTTTGTCGCGAAACGAAATCATGGAGTTGATGAAGCCCGGTCAGCATGGCTCTACTTTTGGCGGTAACCCCATAGCTGCCGCGGTGGCTATTTCGGCGCTTGAAGTTATCCGGGATGAGAAACTTGCAGAAAATGCCCTTAAGTTGGGGAAACTATTCCGTGCCGGGATGAAGGAATTGTGTGATCATTCAAACGTTGCATCTTTTGTTCGTGGCAAGGGGTTGTTAAACGCGTTGGTCATTCATGATGAAGGGCATAAAGACCTTGCCTGGGACATTTGCATGAAGCTTCTTCACAACGGGCTGCTTGCCAAGCCGACACACTCCAATATCATTCGCTTTGCACCGCCTTTGGTTATTTCCGAAGAGCAAATCGTTGAATGTATTGCTATTATTAAGAAGACAATCAAAGAATTTGAGTAATTTGTTTTGTTGACGCTACTTTTTTGACATGCATAGCTCTGACGGGCAACAATAAAAAATCATCCTGGTATGAGAACATCTTTGCTTTTTACAGCTGTTTTATTTATAATTATCGTATTCCCCGATTGGGTGATCGGCCTAGAAATCAGGAAACATATAAACAAACGGTGGCCGGGAGTGCTTCATTGGATAAGTACTGCTTTTTTCCTTGTTGGCATCTTCACGCTGTTTCTGTTTGTTCGTGCGTCGCATAATGAAGACCAACTGCAGCTCTTCATGTGGTTTAATTGGCTGTTGTTGCTTATTTATATCCCGAAACTGATCTTCGCTATTTTTCTGTTGCTGAATAAAGGAATACGTAAGTTGTTGCCTTTCATGCACAATACGTTTGCCTATCTGGGAATGATCTTCGCCTTAGTCGTTTTTGTCGGATTCATGTATGGTGCCATGCGGGGCCGTTTTGAAGTTGTGACTACGCGTGTGGATATTCCGTTAACGGCATTACCCAAGGCGTTCGATGGTTTGAAGATTGTTCAGGTATCCGATTTTCATGTCGGGAATTTCGGGAATGCTCCGCTGTTCTGGAAAAACGTTGTCAATAAAATAAATGCCGAAAAGCCTGATGTGATCGTGATGACAGGTGACATGATGAACAACTTTGCCAATGAGATAACACCCGATGATATTGCACTTTTCAGTCAGTTGCATGCCACGTGTGGCAAATTCTCGATACTTGGTAATCATGATTATGGCGATTACACCAGATGGTCATCACCTGCTGCTAAAAGAGCCAACTTAGACAGTCTGGAGCAACGTGAACGGCGGATGGGATTCCGGTTGTTATTGGATGAACATGTCTATGTGGTGAGAAACGGCGATAGCATTGCTGTTGCAGGTGTTCAGAACTGGAGTAAACCGCCATTTCATTGTTATGGTAATTTGCCTAAGGCGATGCATGGGATCGAACAGTTCCCTTTCGTGATGTTGTTAACACACGATCCTAATCATTGGATGGCTCAGGCAGTGAATTATCCTACTATCTTTTTGACCTTGTCGGGACATACGCACGCCATGCAGTTGGGTATTAATCGTTTTGGATTGCATTGGTCACCTGCCGAATGGGTGTTTAAACAGTGGGACGGATTGTACCGCTATCAAACGAAATACCTCTATGTGAATCGTGGGTTAGGCTATGTGGGTGTCCCCATTCGCATCGGGATGTCTCCTGAGATTTCGGTACTAACATTAAGATATACAAGCAAATAAATATTTTTAGTTAACCTTTTTTCCACGCAGAATGACTCTATCAAGAACTTCCGTTATCATATTTTGTTTGGTACTTTTCTATTAAAGCATTACCTTTGTCATAGAAAATAGTAGAAGCGCTACGAATATGATTAATAGGATTTTGATCCGTATAAAAATCGTGCAACTTGTATTTGCATATTACAAAAGTGGTGAAAAAGAATACAAGATTGCCGAGAAAGAGTTATTTCACAGCATAGAAAAAACTTATGAGTTGTATTTCTACTTGCTATTGTTAGCAGTTGAAATTACCCGGTTTGCACGGTTACGTATAGACAATGCCATGCATAAGTATCGACCGACTGACCAGGAGTTAGATCCTAACTGTCGTTTCGCGAATAACTTGTTCATTTTACAATTAGAGAAGAACGAGGATTTTAAACGGTATGTGGCAGCTAAGAATTTGAGTTGGACAGACCATCCGGAAGTCATAAAATCTCTTTATGATACCATGATCAATTCTTCTTTGTATGAAGAGTACATGGATAAGGAAGAGAATAATTATGAAGAAGATAAGGAGTTGTGGAGAAAGTTCTTCCGTCATGACATTTTAGAAAGTGATTTGCTGGATTCTACCCTTGAGGAGCAAAATATTTATTGGTGTACAGAGCTTGATTTTGTCATTAGTTTTATATTGAAAACCATAAAACATTTTGATCAGCGTAAAGATGAGAAACAGTCGTTATTGCCCATGTATAATCATGAGGATGACAAAGAGTATGCTCAAAAGCTTTTTTCGGATACGATTCAACACGGAGAAGAGAATCGTAAATTGATAGATGAGTTTACGAAGAATTGGGAGCTTGATCGCATTGCCTATATGGACGTGGTTATCATGATGGTAGCACTTGCAGAATTGCAGGGATTCCCAACTATACCGATCAATGTTACTTTGAATGAATATATAGAACTTGCCAAGCAATATAGTACGGAAAAAAGTGCTACCTTTGTCAACGGAGTATTAGATAAGATCGTAGAGCATTTGCGAGAGGAAGGAAAGTTGATCAAAGTTAGTTGATCATGTTGAAAGTGTGTGAGATATTTTCAGATAAATTTATAACCCATTAATTAGTAGATTTATGAGTACTTTAGCTATTATTTTACAAGCAGCCGCTACGGGTAGCCCATCTGGTATGGGGAATTTTTCGGGTATTATCATGATTGTTTTGCTTTTTGTTGTTTTCTATTTTTTCATGATTCGCCCACAATCGAAAAGACAAAAAGAGATCAAAAACTTTCGTTCTACCATGAAAGTCGGCGATAAAGTAATTACTTCAGGTGGCATTTATGGTCGTATTAAAGAAATTCATGACGACTCTGTTTTACTTGAAATCGATGAGAATGTACGTGTTCGAGTAGATAAAAATTCTGTTTTTGCTACTGCTGCGGATACGCAAAATACAAAATAAGAAGAGAATTTATGTCTGCTATTCATATAAAAAAGCAGATAGTTCGCTTAAGCAAAAAAGCAAAAGCTTCTTTTATTACAAAAGAGGTGTTTGTTTTTTTGCTTTTTCTTGTTTTATCAACCTTGTTGTGGTTTCTCTATAAAACCAGTCAGTTTCAGGAGGTACGCTTAAATGTGCCTGTCATTTATCAGGGTATTCCTTCTGATGTGCAGGTTGAGGGAACATTACCCTCTCACTTAAATGCAACGTTTAAGGATAAAGGGTCTTCTCTCTTTTTTTATATTCTTGGGCAAGCACTTCCACCAGTTACCATTGATTTGTCCAGCCATTTCTCGACAAAAGGAGGAAAGTTTGTTCTCTTTACAAGTTATTATGAGAAAGAGGTCTATTCTCATTTACCCTCCTCTGCAGAATCTCTTTCACTTACTCCCGATACATTAGCTGTTTCGTACGCTAAACTGTATGAAAAAAGAGTGCCGGTTCGTTTTTCAGGCAACATTCAACTTGCCCGACAGTTTATGCTTTCTGATTCAATTCAATTAACCCCCAGTGTAGTTACGGTTTTTGGATCGAGAAGGTCTTTAGATACAATGAAGGCAGTGTATACCGAGTTTTTGAATTGGAAAGATGTCAGGGATTCCCTTCATATTAGGTGCCGGTTGCGGGTTCCAGCTTCTTTACGTGTTGTTCCTTCAGTGGTTATGCTTCACGTTCTTGTTGAACCCTTTACTGAAAAAAGTATGGAAGTGCCTGTTGAAGCTATCAACATGCCTCAGAACTTAATGTTGCGTACCTTTCCCGCTTCTGTGAAAGTGATCTGTTTTGTTGGAATATCGCATTTTAATCAATTAAATGCGAATAACTTGCGTGTTGTGGTGGATTATAACACGTTGCCAAGTGAAGGAACCCATAAAGCAAATGTCACCCTTCTTGCACCTGTGTCATTGTTAACCCATTCCAGAGTCATTCCGGAGTCGGTGGATTATCTGCTCGAACCCAAACATTAAGTCATGAAAAAGATTGGTCTTACAGGAGGAATAGGTAGTGGGAAATCGGTTGTTGCCCGTCTTTTTGAAGTCATGGGTTTTCCCGTATATGATTCGGACTGGCATGCAAAACAATTGATGCAAAGCGATCAACTGTTACGTGAAGGCATAATGGCTGAGTTTGGGACATCTATATTTATCAATGGCGTGCTGAATCGACAACATCTTGCATCGTTGGTCTTTGAGGCACCTGATCGTTTGAAAATATTGAATCAGTTAGTACATCCGTTTGTTAAGACGGATTTTTTGGAATGGACGGAAAAGCAACATTCATCATTGGTTTTTTTAGAATCTGCTATTTTATTTGAGAGTCAGTTCTCCCTTCTTATGGATAGCATTGTGGTGGTGACGGCTCCATTGGAATTGCGTATTGAACGTGTTGTTCAGCGTGATGGAGTGACAAAAGAAGCTGTTTTACTGCGTATGGCAAACCAATGGCCGGAAGAGAAGGTCATATCTAAGTCTGACTATGTGATTGTGAATGACGATAAGCACTCGGTCATTGGTCAATCAAATTTCATTATAAGCAAACTGATTCATTCATAAAAATAGAACAATTGATTCCAAAGACTAAAAATGGCTTCTTCACATTATCGCTTTTTGTTGTTTGATTTGGATGATACGCTCTGGAATTTCAAAGAAAATTCAAAAGTTGCTTTACAGAATATTTTTGATCAATATAACCTGCAGCATTATTACTCCACATTTGATGCGTATTTTAATTGCTTTGAAGCGCACAATAAAATTTTATGGCGGTTGTATGGTATGCAACAAATCACAAAATCGTTTTTGCATGTTGAACGGTTTTTAGCTCCATTGAGACCTTTCGGTATTTTAGATACTTCTTTGGCTACCGAAATGGGTACTGCTTATTTAGACCGTTGTGCCGAGGAGACCGCGACGATGCCTCATGCCATTGAAACACTTCAATATTTGCAGCCACGGTACGATTTATCCATTATTTCGAATGGATTTGGTGAGGTTCAATATAAGAAATTGCACCATTCAGGGCTATCCCCTTATTTTCAGCATGTTTTTTTATCTGAGACTATTGGTTATCATAAACCTAAACCTGAATTTTTTGTTGCTGTATTACGTGAGTTAGGCGCTTCAAAAGAGGAATGCCTGGTAATTGGGGATAACTATGAGGTGGATATTCAAGGTGCTATGGATTTCGGATTGGATCAAGTATATTACATCCCTGACGAACAATCTTTTGAAAACAAATCATTTTCTACGCCTCCTACCTTTGTGATTCACGATTTAGCTTCTTTGTGCTCGTTGCTGAAATAATGCAATTCAGAAATTCTCTTGCCTGATATTAATTTAAACTTTTGTTTGAGTTTATTTTTAGAAAAAAAGAAAGTCTTTTTGAAAGTTTCTGTATCTTTGCGGCTTCTTATTCTATTAACAAAGAAGTATGTACGGAATCAATTTAATGAGCATTCTTCCTCTCAGAAGTGAAGCATCGGAAGAAAGCGAACAGCTAACTCAACTTTTGTTTGGTGAGTATTTCCTTATTGATGAGTGGTTGGAGAAATGGGTTCATATTGAAAATGTGCGTGATAGTGAACGTGGTTGGATTGATCGCAAAATGATGACACCAATTGATGAGGTTACTTTTCGTCAGCTATGTCATACCGATCATGTAGTGTCGAATGCTGTTTTTAGTTATGCAACCAAGGGAACCGGCGAACAGATGCCATTACCCGGAGGTGCTGTTCTTCCATTTTATGACATGAAAAAGGGGACTATGGACATAGCAGGTAATCGTTTTGCCTTTCCTGTAGAGCATGTTGCTAAAACAGATAACAGTGATGATTTTGTGACGCATGCGCTTTCATATTTATATGCCCCTTATCTTTGGGGAGGTAAAACCATAATGGGTATCGATTGTTCAGGATTAGTACAAGTTGCTGCTTCCATGTGTGAAGTCGTGTTGCCTCGTAATGCCCGCCAACAAGTAATGACGGGGACGTCTGTTAATTTCTTATCGGAGGCTCAACGTGGTGATTTGGTGTTTTTTGATCATGATGACGGGTATATTGGTCATGTAGGCATCTTGTTGAGTGATCATGAGGTGTTGCATGCTTCAGGGCAGGTGCATGTCGCACCTATTGATCATTATGGCATACGTTCGGTTTATACAGGAACATATTCTCACGTTTTGCGTGCTATTCGTCGTGTTTTATAACATAACCAATGTGCGAGATATAAAAAATTTAAATACAAGTATATGATGGAACTTGATGACGATTGTTTATATTGCGACCGCAACAATATGCTAAAGGATTTAATGATTGAAATAACTGATTTGAGTGTATCTACGCTTTTCTTGTTTAAAGAACAAAGCTATCCTGGTCGGTGTGTGTTAGCTTATAAAGATCATGTTGACTCATTCTATGAATTAAATGAAGAGAACCGGAATGCATTTATGAATGATGTGTCGAAAGTTGCTAATGTGTTGACTGAACTGTTTCATCCGGATAAGATTAATTTTGGTTTCTATTCAGACAAATTATCCCATCTGCATGCGCATATTGTGCCGAAATATGTGTGTGATACATCTTGGGGCAAACCTTTTAATATAAATCCTCATAAGGTATTTATGAATGAAAAAGGATTAAATGAAATAGTTGAAGCCTTAAAGCACTCTTTTCAATAATAAAGATACCATATTAGCGATATTCTCCGTATTTTACATTTTATCGCTTTCAGCTGATATTAAACAGATGTTCTGGATATCGAACCTGAACCAGATATAATCCGTTTGGATTGACTGATGCACCGGCTTTGTTCCGGTCTTTTGCTTCAATAATTGCTCTGAATTCACTTTCAGTTGTTTTCCCCTTCCCCACTTGAACTAATGTTCCTACTATGGCACGAACCATGTTACGCAAGAAGCGATTGGCCGTGATAGTGAACACCCATTTTTCGTCACGTTGTTCCCAATAAGCTTCCTGAATGTCACAATCATTGGTTTTGACGTCGGTATGTAATTTGCTGAAGCTGGTGAAGTCCTTGTATTCATACAAGATGGATGCCGCACGATTCATGGCGGCAAAGTCTAACGGGGCAAAAATGACGGCTGCAGAGTTGTAATAAAACGGATTCTTACGTGTGACAATCCAATATTCGTATGTACGGCTAATGGCATCAAAACGGGCATGAGCATCTCGGCGAACCGCTTTGATTTGTTCAATGGCTATTGCGTGTGGTAAGATTCCATTGAGCTGCATCATCACATGATCAATGGAATCGATGAAAGGAAGATTAACATGCGCAACCATCTGACAGGCATGTACTCCTGCATCGGTACGTCCTGCTCCGACAACTTCAACGGGCTCTCTGAATAAAATAGCCAACGCATGTTCTATTTCTTCTTGAACGGAAAGTCCGTTAGGTTGTATTTGCCAGCCATGATATCCGCTACCATTGAAGGCAATCCACAAGAAATAGCGTTGTTTTTCCATTACTGCGCAGGATAAACCGGAATGAGAAGCCGCTGCCCAATGTTTAAGTCGTCTTTTAGAAGTTGATTGATTTGCTTTAGGTCATCTACTGCTACATGATAGGCTTTGGCAACTGATAATAATGTATCACCCGGTTTTACAAAATATTCCTGAGTAATCACAGTGTCTTTTTGTTCTCTATTTGTATCGGCGGGAATTAACCTAAGTACCTGATTTTCTTTAACTTTATCTTTAGAACTGAGATGGTTGAACTGTCTGAGTTGTTCTACTGAAAGATGATGTTTATTTGCAATAGAACTAATTGATTCTCCTTTTTTTACGATATGTTCCCGTGATGCAAGTGAATCTGTTGTTTGTTCTTGTATCTGAACTGTTTGAACTTGCTTTTTCTTATCGGTCGCTTTAGTGCGAGCAGGCTTGGAAACTACCACAAAGGCTGTGCGATTTACGTGTAAAATAATTTCTTTTCCCGATGCTATGGATTTCTGACGGCTTGGAATGTTATTCCAGTCTTTTATCTGTTCAATCGTTATGTGGTATTTGTCAGCAATCGAAGTCAGTGTTTCTCCTGGTTGCACGATATGTTTTTCGGTAGCAAGATAGGTTGTTCTGAGTGTATCAAGTTGAATATTCTTTGGTGTTTCTTCTTGAGGTTTTTTCAGTTGTAAAGCAGAGGGTTGAACATGGGGGTGACTTGTTGTGTCTGATTGTGTTAGTGATTTATCAGGATTAGTCACAACAGGTTCATGTTGAATAGCGTTTTCTGTGTCTGCAGAAGTAGTGGATTGATTTTCTTTTTTGAAAGAGGAAACAGTAACTTCTTTTTTTGTTTCACCAATAACGATGTACCTCCCCGGAGTCAATATATCAGAAGACATATGGTTCATACGTTTCAGTGTTGCCACGTGTGTATGGTAATCTTTGGCAATGGAGTACAGAGATTCTCCTGAACTGATACGGTGTGTCTTTTTCACTATTACTGTTTTCGTGACTGATGTTGTCTTTTTTGCAAATTGTTGCTGTTCGTTGTTTTCAGGTGTTGTAACAGTAGGAACAGGGTTTGGAGTTGATTCCTTTTCTGTCAGAATGATCAGTTTGGTACCACTTTCTACATGTTTTGAGGTCAAATGGTTCCATTCTTTTATCTTTTTAATAGTTACGTGATATTCTGTTGCTATGGATTTGAGAGATTCTCCCGATTTGACAAAATGAGTAATCTCTTTTTGTGTTGATTCTTGATTAGTGCGGTTGTCTGTTTTGCTACTTGTTTCTGTTGCTACATCATTATTATGTACTTTGGAAATTTTGACAACAATATTATCACCGACTTTGATTTTGTTCGTTGAAAGGTTATTCCATTCTTTAAGTTTCTCTTCACTGACATGGTATTTTCTGGCCAAAGAATAAAGGGATTCTCCTTGTTTTACTCGTTTATATATTTTACTCGTTTTAGTTTCTGGTGCAGTTGCTCTGGCATTTCTTTCGTTTTTGCCCGACGCAACTTTATTATTTGTTTCAGACTTGCTGATGATAAGCTTTTGTCCTGGTTTGATTTCGTCTGAAGTGAGGTTATTCCATTCTTTGAGTTTTTTCTCGCTCACCTGATATTTGTGTGCAATAAAATAAAGCGATTCGCCTTTATTAACACGATGCTTACTCACTTCTGCCAGTTCTATTGGTTCCGATGTATTATCATCATTAGTAAACGATGAAGCTGCGATATCATCAGACTGATTTTGATCAGCGTTGTTATGTTCAAGTACATTACAACCTTTTACAAAACGTTTTGAGTAATAAGGGTCTGAAATTTTATCGACGCGTACGCCTTTATCAGAAGCTGCATGGATAAATGTAAATTTTCCATCAGGATCCTGATTTATCACAATACCCACATGACCAATACTGCCTCTTTTACTATTGCTGCCTTTGAAAAAGACCAAATCTCCTTTTTTAAGCTTTTCAGGTGCTACTTCGTTTCCATTATACACCTGATCGCGTGATGAAGCACCCAGCGATACCCCAAAACGTTGAAAGACATAATGGGTAAATCCTGAGCAATCGAAACCGTCCGGCCCTTTTGAGCCTGAACGATATGGTTTGTTTAATAATGTTTTGGCATACTGGACAAGTGAATCGCGCAACTCAATATTGGCTTGAAAAGAATGAGCTGATATCGCCATCACATTTACCCAAAGCAATATGAAAAGATAGTGACGCATTTGTGTAGATGTTTTTGGTTGATGATTAAAATAATAAGGGATAATCGCTTTTGAGAACTGATTTGATATGCGAATTTTGAAAAAAAGCTGACGAAGGATGTGTTATGAATAAGAGTTCATCAGTTCATGGTTTGTTTTTTGGTTTCAGCAATGTTTACGTGGAACAAATATAGAGGAAATATTTTAGAAAGTGATTGACAGTGTTTTTGTTTCGTGGTTGTTTTAATAATTTTTGGTGATAAATTAGAATGTCGGAAAGTGATGGAAAGTCATAAAAAGGCCAAAATGCACTTCGTATTGAGATTGTTGTCGTATAGAGTTTTACTTGCTCAATTTTAGTGAAAACCTGAGCGAATAAATTGATTATCTAAGATCTTAGTAATGGATCATTCCTGTATGTTGAGGCAACATTCATTCGCTTTTTTGTTAAGAAAACGGTTTGAATTTGTGTATTTTTATGCTTTTTGCATACACTTGCTATGCATTAAGCTTGATAAGACTCAACAGAATGATTGGAAAACAGGGGGAAATATTTTCGCAAATAAGATTTTTAATCCCAAACAGAACAAAGAGGTATGTTCTTAATTTAATAATCTATTGAAAATCAATGATTAAATTGTGGAGAACAAACTGTAATACCATGTTCTAATGTTCAAAGATACAACAAAACTTTCAGGAATGTATCTTGGGGCTGCATTTAATACATTGCAGGAGATTATAATCCCAGCATCCGGGTCGGTGTTGAGCCTTGACATACTTTAAATATTAAAGCATGAGCCCTTCCTGAAGTTTCAACACCGATAGTATGATAACGATTATACCTCTTTTTGCCGATTTATACGGATACGATTGAATGATTTGTGACCGTTTACTTTTTCCTTGTTTACTTTCTTTGATCAAAATACTATTATCTTTGCAACGCGTAAATGGATGTTAGCAGAACGGACGTTTTCTTCGGGAAGTGGCATTCATAAAAGTTGATCAACATTTTATAGAAAAAAGTTTACTGTGTTTTTATAGAGTTATATCATTATTAATCATTTAATTGTTATTATATGAAACGACTTTTATTGGCGTTTGCCGCGATATGCCTTATTGGGCATGGCCATGCCCAAGATGAGGCACGTTTATTGAGATTTCCTTCGGTAAGCGACAATCAAATTGTATTTACCTATGCGGGTAATTTGTATTTAGTCCCTATTCAGGGAGGAATGGCACGTAAAATAACTTCTGATATCGGTTTTGAAATGTTTGCTCATTTTTCGCCTGACGGGAAAACCATCGCATTTACAGGACAGTATGATGGAAATACAGAAGTTTATACCATACCTGCTGAGGGTGGTGTGCCAAAACGGATTACATACACCGCAACATTAAGCAGGGATGATGTTTCCGATCGAATGGGACCCAACAATATTGTGATGGGATGGACTCCTGATGGTAAATCAATTATTTATCGTTCGCGTGTGCAATCTTTCAACGATTTTATAGGGCAATTATTTGAAGTTCCTGCTGAAGGAGGCATGTCAAAACAAATGCCATTGCCTGAGGGTGGTTTTTGTTCGTTCTCGCCTGACGGGAAACAGTTTGCCTATAACCGTGTTTTTCGTGAGTTCCGTACCTGGAAACATTATCGTGGTGGTATGGCTGATGATGTATGGATTTATGATTTTGATACGAAAAAGGCCATTGACGTAACCAACAATCCGGCTCAGGATATTTTCCCTATGTGGATTGGAAATGACATCTATTTTCTTTCCGATCGTGACTGGACGATGAACTTGTTTGTTTATCACTCCGACACAAAAATAACCGAGAAACTTACCACGTTTAGTGATTATGACATTAAATTCCCCTCTTTTTCAAAAGAGTATATTGTGTTTGAGAATGGCGGGTACATTTATTCGTTTAATGTAAAAACGCGTCAGTTATCCAAAGTGAACATTCAATTAACTGATGATGATATCTACGCGCGGCCTCAATTTGTGGATGCATCCAAACGCATTTTCGATGTGGATCTTTCACCAAATGGCGAACGTGCATTATTCAGCGCGCGTGGTGATGTCTTTTCAGTACCCACTAATGAGGGAATTACACGTGACCTTACGCCTACATCGAATGCTTTTGAACGCAATGCCACATGGTCGCCTGATGGGAAATGGGTTGCTTATTTGTCGGACATAAGCGGTGAATACGAAATTTATCGTGCACCATCTGACGGTTCCGGCAAAGCTGAAGCGCTTACTTCTGGTGCCGATACTTATAAGTTTACCATAGGTTGGAGTCCTGACAGTAAGAATATCATTTGGAACGATGAAAAAGGGCGATTACAAATGGTTAATGTGGATACGAAGAAGGTGACTTTGATACGTCATAGTGAGTTTAGTCGATTGTTCGATTTCTCCTGGAGTCCAGACAGCAAGTGGATTGCCTTTGCAGATGGTTCTCAAAACAACATGGGAAAGGTTTATTTATATCAAGTGGCAACGGCTCAAACTTATCCTGTCACTGATGGATGGTATTCGTCGTATAGTCCTCAATTTTCGAATGATGGAAAGTATTTATTATTTACTTCCGATCGTGACTTTAATCCGGTTTATAGCAATACGGAATGGAATCATGCTTATGTGGATATGTCACGCATCTACTTGTTGATGCTTTCAAAAAACACGCCATCTCCTTTTGCCCCTGAAGACAATGAAGTGAAACCCGTTGAGGCTGCTTCCGTTACAAATCAAGGTGTTGCAGCTAAATCGAAAAAGAAAGTTAGAGCAGATAGTACGGCTGTCTCAAAAGTTCAAATTGATCTGGATGACATGGCATCACGCATCGTGCAGTTACCTATTGAGCCTGCCAATTATTACAATGTAAGTTGTGTGAATGGAACCGTATATTACAATATGAATTCTCAGCAAACAAAGGGTGTTATGATGAAATGTTTTGACTTGAAAAAGAAAAAAGAAACTTCGCTTGGGGAATATCAATATGCGTTATCGGCCAATGACAACAAGATGCTTGTTGCTCAGAAAGATAATTATCAAGTCATTGATTTGCCGATGGCTGCCATCACGATGGATAAACCGATGGATCTTTCAGGCATGAAGATGTGGGTGGATTATCATCAGGAATGGAAGCAGATTTTTGACGAAAGCTGGCGTCAGATGCGTGACTTTTTCTATGTGCCAAACATGCACGGACTCGATTGGAAAGCGGTTCACGACAAATATGCCGTAATTGTGCCTTATGTGAGCCAGCGTGCTGATCTTACCTATATCATTGGTGAAATGATTGGTGAGTTGAATATTGGCCATTCTTATGTAAATAGCGGCGATATGCCTGCTCCGAAGCGAATTCAAATGGGCTTATTGGGGGCACAATTAGATCGTTCTGATAATGGCTTTTATCGTGTCGATAAAATTTTAGAAGGAGCTACGTGGAGCAAGGAATTACGTTCGCCTTTGATGGAACCGGGTGTGAATGTGTCGGTAGGTAATTATATTGTAGCCATCAATAAAGTTCCTGCAAACACGGTTGATAATATCTATCAATTGTTGATTGGTAAAGCTGATAAGGAGGTTGAATTGATGGTTAATACGAAGCCTTCGCTTGAAGGGGCCCGCCGTGTGATTGTCGTTCCTATTGCTTCCGAGACCGCTTTATATTATTACGATTGGGTACAAAACAATATTCGCAAAGTAAGCGAAGCAACAAATGGCGAAGTGGGTTATATTCATATTCCCGATATGGGAGTGGAAGGCTTAAATGAGTTTGCCAAGTATTTCTATCCTCAATTGGATAAGAAAGCGCTTATTGTTGACGATCGTGGCAATGGGGGGGGGAATGTTTCCCCGATGATCTTAGAACGTCTCAGTCGTGTTGCTTACCGTGCAACCATGCGTCGTAATTCAACTGAAGTTAATCCTGTGCCTGATAAAACCTTAGTTGGCCCAAAGGTATTGTTGATTAATAAATACTCCGCTTCAGATGGTGATTTATTCCCTTATGGTTTTCGTGAATTAGGTCTTGGTACCATTGTCGGAACACGAACCTGGGGTGGGGTTGTCGGCATCGAAGGATCACTACCTTATGTGGATGGTGCTGAGTTACGGACACCTGAGTTTACTTCTATTTCGATGAAAACAGGGCAATGGATTATCGAAGGTCATGGCGTTGATCCGAATGTGGTAGTTGAGAATGATCCGGCTACAGAATATCAAGGTGATGATCAACAACTTGATAAAGCTATCGAAATCATTAAAGATCAGTTGAAGGACCGCCAGGGGTTACCAACAATTCCTCCTGCACCGGTAAAAGCGCATTAATCAGTTTATCAGTGCTTTTAGCTTAAAAATCAATTATTACAAAGAGGCTGTCTTGTGTTGTCATGAAAGATAGCCTCTTTCTCTAAGAAGTGGTTGAAATGTCTGAGAATTGGTTCTGAGTTATCCGGTGAGTAATTGGAAATCACAGGGATGAATTTTTCAAAAGATAAATGGAAAAACCGCTTTTCGTTTTTTTGGGTAATCGGGAAACCGGTTTAGATACCAATCGTGATGATTTTTTGCACGAGGGACAAGGTTGGCGAAAGTCCAGACCATAAACGTTAAAGCGGGTAGGTTCCATGCCATAATGGCAAATCCCGTCCATTCAACAATTTCACCAAATAAGTTGGGCGATGAAATAAACTCAAATAAAAATCCATGTGGTATTTTATAACCTGTTTCGCCTGGCTTTCGTAGATGGATCAGTATGTTGTCTGCCTTCCAGTTTATTACCATTCCTGTAATGAACAAAGTAACCCCGATAAGAAAGTGAGGGCTGTAAAGCCAATTTACATCGTAATCTTTTACGGGAGCAAACACTGCCAGATAATATCCATTTAATCCGGCATTTACCAAGTTGAAGAAAACAGCGCTTAATACAATGAGTAGGGGCATTCCCTTGGGGGTGGATCTGATTCGTAAAGGATAAATCAACGTTCGGTTGATGTAATGTGTGATCCATAAGACAAATAGAATCCAGATAAAGGAATGGAACGAATGAGTTCCCCAAAAAAGAAAGTAACCCATCAGGAAAAGGGAAGGAAATTCCATCACAACCCAACCTAATTTATTGTTTACCATTATTCCCCACTTATCGGAAGTATGCCTGCCAAACGGTGCGGTTACATAAAACATCGCGATATGTACCACAACGGCAATGGCAAGCCAGACATACGCTATCAAATAAAGTATTTGCAGAGACATAGGATTCGTATAATAAAAAGGGTTATATCACGTTTCGGTTTTTCTGCCATTCATAAAAATCAGCAATACTCTCTTTCAAAGGGCGGCAGTGATAATCCAATTCTTTCCGGGCTTTTTCGCTTATCATGTTGTGATGCCCGCTGCGAAGCGCATCTAAAGACTCTTGGGTGAAAACGGGAATGGTGTTTGTTAGTTTGCTTTGAAGCCGGATCAACGGTATCATTATTTTCAACAACCGCAAGGACAGTACAGTTGTCGGAACTTTTTTCCCGGTTACTGTTTTTACTATCTGAACAAAATCTTTTAAGCTGCTGTAATGTCCGGTCAGGTTATATATTTCGCCGTTTCTTCCTTTCTTCAAAGCATCAACGACAGAGGTGGCCACATCACGAACATCCACGAAATCATAGCCTCCTGCACAAATAAAGGGAAGTTTCTCGTGATATAAAGTGAGCATTGCTTTCCCGATTTCAGAAGGCTTAAAATCATAAGGTCCAAGAATCGAGCTGGGACGGACTACTACAATCTGAGTATCACTATTCTTTAGTGTTTCAAAAACCAATTGTTCTCCCAACGCCTTTGAATAATCGTAAACGTGAGCATCAACCGGTTTGTAGTTTCTCGTTTCATCGAACGGTTTATCAAAAGGGTTTCCCACTACCGCATCAACACTGCTGATGTGAATCATCTTTTTCAGTCCGGATCGTTTTGCAACTTCCGCTACATTTCCGGCGCCTTCGGTATTTGTTTGATATACGATACCTGTAGGATCGCCGTTTAAACTGATCAGAGCGGCACAATGGATCACTGCATCACAATCATGAAATAATTTTTCAAGATCGCTTTGATTCAGCACATTACCCTGAACACGATTTAAGTTCAATCCTTCTAATGCTTTGTTGTCAGAATGAAAAAATGCATTCACTGAAAAGTTACGTTCCAAAAGAACACGGCAAATCATATTTCCGAGATGCCCGTTTGCTCCTGTAACAGCAATTTTATGCAATGATGTCATGGATGATATGTTTGTTGAAGTACCCTATATGGTGTGTTTTTACGGTGACAAAGTTAATCTATTTTAGTGTGTTATGGTTCGGGTAATTGGCAACATATTATGACATATAAAGAGAGTCTGTGCTTTTTATAATTGTTTAGTCTCGGTATAAACAGGTCTTTTTTATAGTAACTTTATAGCTACCCGTGGATGTAAAGGAATTGCGAACCAAATAAATAAAATCACCATTAAAATTATTGGAATCTCAATTTTATCTTGTTACTTTGTACAAAATCTTTTTTCTTTACTTGATTATCAATGAGAGAGATTGTAGCTTGATCCTTCGGGCAATCGGTGCTACTGTTAGTTTGCGTTGTTTGCTTGTCTAATGTAATGTGAGGAAATGTTGCCTCATGCTTTATAAATAAATTAGTTATTACACCAGAATAAATGCACGTTGTGCATTTATCTAAAAATGAGAGGAAACTGTTATGAATTATCTGTATTTGATTGTTGTCGTCGTGGTTGTGTTTTTCTGGGGAGTCCGTATTATTCGTCCTACACATCGTGGGCTAATCGAACGGTTGGGTAAGTATCATCGTTTTGCGAACCCGGGGTTTCACTGGATTATTCCGATCATTGAACGGATGTATCCCGTGAATGTTACTGAGCAAATGGTCAATGCTGACCCACAGGAGATTATTACCAATGATAACTTGAACGCGAGTGTGGATGCACAAGTCTATTTTAAGGTAAAGGAAGACGAAGATAGCGTGAAGGGGTCAATCTATAATGTGAATAACTATAGATGGCAAATTGTAAACCTTGCCCGCACTACCCTTCGTAACATTATTGGTACCTTAACCTTAAAGTCTGCCAATAGCGAGCGTGGAAAAATCAATGCCGAACTGCATCGCACGTTGCTCATTGAAACCCAAACATGGGGAATTGAAATCGTTCGTACTGAATTGAAAGAAATTGATCCTCCGCGCGATGTGCAGGAAACCATGAACAAAGTGGTAAAGGCTGAAAACGAAAAGATTGCCGCCATTGACTTTGCATCTGCACGCGAAACAGTGGCCGACGGGGAGAAACGCGCTAAGATTAAGGAGGCCGAAGGTTATAAGCAATCACAAATATTACATGCCGAAGGTGAAGCCGAAGCCATTCGCTTGGTGAATGAAGCCGCTGACAAATATTTTATCGGTAATGCACAATTATTGAAAAAGTTAGATACGCTGCAAGCCTCGTTGGAAAACAATGCTAAAATTGTAATTCCAACCGGAAGCGAGTTAGTCAACATTATTGGAGAAATGGCAGGAGTTGTGCCATTGGATCGGAAAAAGAAAGAGTCGTAGTCCCCCTTGGTTACGCCCATTACCTGACAGTCTCAAAACCGGCAAGTAGCCTGTAGACAGAAACGCCAACAATCTATTTATCAGGTTGCCGGCGTTTCGTCATGTTGTTCTGCCAGGGTTTGTACCCAGACAAACAGAATCAAAATCTGTTGTACTACCATTACACCACAGAACAATTGAGCTGCAAAGATACTTTTTTTTAATGTTCATGTGCAACCTTATGAAGGATCGAATTGCAAAATGTTTTGCCGATTGTCAAACGAAATGAGCATTAAATCACGATTAAACCTAAGACCATGAAACGAGTTTACGAGTTCAACGAGACATTGAAAAATGCAACCTCTTTCGAGTTAATATTCGCGAATTCCATACGTCCTTAATGTAAAAATAAAAACAATCGTATGAAAGAAACGAAAAGCAGTAGAAAATAATTTATCGAGATTACTAATCTTACAACACGGTCTCTATTTCCTGCACAAGTTACGCTTCGCTAAATAGGTGTCTGAACTATGATTTTATATTTCGACAAATCAACTCCTGTAGTATTGGCAACTGAAGGCATAAAGATTTTGGAAATGTTTACGCCCAACAAATTTGTAATTGCCTAATTACTATTTCGTGTACTCACTAATTGTATGTAATCGCCAAGACGCTTATAAACTTGATTGCTCATACTATATTCCTCCCCAATGTAGTGATGCGGTATTTTTGTAACCTGCTGTTTGGTTTGTCGGGTATGGTAAGTTCAATCCAGTTATTATTCAATGCAGGAGTGATATAGCGCAAACGCATATTTTTTTCGTCCTTTAGCTGTAATAGTTTTTGAATTTCCATACGGCTTAATTCGGTATGCGTTTTGAGCAATTGCAATAACTTGCTGACTTCGGGTGCGACTTGGGGGTTGACTTCGGGTATGGAATCTGAAAGTGCAACAAGTATTCTATCCAGAATAAACTCAATAAATGGGGCGCTATCTGCCAACTTTGTGCTTGCTTCAATGGCTTTGTAATAGCTGGCTTGTTCTTTATAAATCAGGTTTTCAACGGGTAAATGTACAAACAGCTTGTTCCATCGGCTTAGTATCAGGGTTTGCCATAGCCGTCCCATTCGTCCGTTACCATCGGCAAAGGGATGAATAAACTCAAACTCGTAATGAAAAACTGCTCCCGCTATTAAGGGATGTTCAGAGGTGTTTTGAAGCCAAGCCAAAAGGTCGGTTATCAATCCGTGTACTCTCGGTGCAGGCGGAGCAAGATGCACTACGGTACTGCCCGAAAAAACGCCCACACCACCACTTCTAAATTGTCCGGCTTTGTCAATCAATCCTTTCAGCAGTAGCTGATGTGCCAGTAACATATCTTTTACTTTATACGGATTCCAATTTTCAAAACTGTCATAAGCTTCAATCGCATTTTTTACTTCCTGAATTTCGCGTATAGTTCCCAACACAGGTTTTCCTTCGAGGATAGCTGTTATTTGTTCTGTATCCAAGGTGTTACCTTCAATAGCCAGTGAGCCTTGAATGGTTTTTATCCGATTTATCTTTCGCAATCGCAAATTCATTTCATTCACAAAAGTCATCCTGGTGGTTTGCTCTGCTATCTTTGCCACTAAGTTAACTATGTTTGTGGTAATGGTATAAGGCGGTTTATAGTTCGATGTCATAACCCAATGTTTTAAAAGCGTTAATCAATTGGTTTTGCGATTGTTTTTCATCTTCCAAAAGGATTTTAAAGTCTTCCTGAATACGTTTCATTTCCGCCTCTCCAATCTTTATTGATTAAAGGGAGGATTGGCCATTATTTATTTTCAGTACTTTAATTAAGAAACTCAAAGATACAATTTACTGGGGGTGCGTTGACTATTCATTTTTTTGTTTTTCTGTCTTTATTCAGCAAATTGTTCGTTTTGTCTTCTTTCCGGCTTGTTGGTAACACCCTGCTATGCGAAACCTATTTCCGCTATGAGAAACGAAGTTTCTTATATATTCCCTTATACGTACTGGATGTATGTATTACCCTATTGATTACTATAGTTTTGTTAGTGATAGTCTCTCTTGAAGAGAGGCTATCACTTGTAAGGCTCTCGCAGCCATCACGACTCACTCACGGGGTGAATCGCAGCCATTCTGAGAGTCAAAATTAATTTTATCCCAAAGGTCACTATAATATCTTTTATTTCCAACTATTATCTCCTGTTTTTTAAAGCTATGCTGCATCTTTTTACAAAGGATGTCATTTGATTTCAAAATCGTTCTGCTCCATTCAATTTATCTTACTGCCAGCGTTTTTCCACACCCCGCATGTTTCACGGCAACGATTTCGTCCGTGAAGCCGGATGTTCCAACCCCGATACCTATGCTTAGCACAACGGATACTGAATCAGTCAGTAGTGCCGTCAGGGTTGGGTCTATTTGCACGGTAAGTTCATGTTCCGGAACTATGGTTTGTACCGAATACCATTCTCCTGTCAACGTTGCACCCCCTTTTGTTCGCATAATGACCTGATCACTTCCTTGAACCGTGTAGAACGATACTCCTTTTACAATAGCCATAGTTAATCGATTTTATGGCATTTTTATTGATTCTTTGTTCGTTCGCCTATTCGTCATATATAGTTCACTTATTCGCCATATATGATTTTAGGTATAAAGATAACTACATTATTCGCAAAACGGATATAACACATAGATAAAACATATCTATTTTGATAAGTGTCATCACTGTATTAGTTAAGTTATATATATGTTTTATGTATGTATTATTATAAATGAATAGGTGACTATGAATAAACGAATAGGTGAGTATAAGCCGTTCAAATGTTGTACAGACCCTATGTTTGTAATTTAAAAACAGCGTTTCGAGAAGAAGGGTTTTGTTCAATAAACTGTGTCAAAAAGGGGGGAATGCTTCTATTTATCCAATCCCGACAGATTTTTCCATCCCTGCCGGAATGGAGTAAAAAATAAAAGTCCATTGAAATTATAGACCCTTAGTGATTTTTTTATGGCTGTGCAATGGGTTGGCATAGCAGCTCTTTACTTTTGCAACAATATTATCAATGATAAAATAGCAAGCAAATAAGTAAATCGTATTCTATCTATAGGATGATTCTATCATTAATCGTGCGAAATTGATACTATACAATTCTTTTATTGAAATGAGAATATCTTCGAAACAGTTCTTCTCGTTTCAATAAGACATCAGTATCATCATAAGGCATTGAATATTAGATCAAATAAAAAATATTTTACATTTTATGAGTAATAAAAAGCCACAAGAAGATTTAACCATCTTACCACTTAAAACATTTTCCGATAGAATCTTTTGGATAATTGGAGTCGGGCGAGGAGGTATAAAGGTCGTTAATACTATGTATAAAAACAGATTTCACGAAGTCTCTTTTATGGTGTGCGATACAGATGCTGTGATCCTGGGACAATCTCCTGTTGAAAACAAAATGCTGTTGACATACAATAAGATGGATAATGACATTGGGGCGAACAGCGTGTTGTCTTCTGAAACAAAAGCTCAAATCATCAACTACTTTAACAATTTTAAGATGGCGGTTATTGTTGCCGGCATGGGAGGTGAAATAGGGGATGATCTTTTGCCCGAAATGACAAGATTGATTCACAATATGAAAATATTAACGGTTTGCGTGGTCACCGTTCCGTTTCTTTTTGAAGGAGATTTAAAGGTAGCACGAGCGCATAAAAGTATCGCGAAATTAAAGGATCACGTCGATTCTATTTTTGTTGTTGAAAATGAATTGCTTAAAAAATTACATCCGGATTTGAAACTATCTTCTGCATTTGATATCTTACATAATGCATTATATGAAATAACGGATGCTATTTTCAACGCTATATTGGTACCTGGCTTTATTTGCATAGGGTTTGTAGACTTATATTATGTATTGAGAAATACTTCAGCATGTACCATTGGTTTTGGTGTTGCGGAAGGGGAAAAACGTGTAATTGCTGCAATAGAAGATGCCTATAACTATCCGTTATTTAATTCTGCCATCTTAAATGGAGCAAATAAGTATTTTATAATGATTTGGATGTCATCTAAACATCCTATAGTGAAAGAGGAACTTAAAGAGATAAATTCTTTCACAGCAGGTTTTGAAGAAGATGTCGTTTTATGGCAAATTTGTATAGATGAGAATTTGGGCACCAAAATAAAAGTGGATTTATGGGTGACAAAACCATTAAAATAAAATAATCCGTCCTGACTGATTTTTTCTTCCGTGCCGGAATGGAGTAAAAAATAAAAGGCCATTGAATTTTACACACTAAAACAAAATATTTGCCACGATATAAATTATATATAGGATAGGTTGTAAAATAAAAACGATACATTTGCAGACCAAATCCTTGCTTCTAACTGATTGAAGTTGAAACCTTCATTTGTTTTGGGGAGAAGACGTAACCTTGCGGGAAATGAGGGGCAGTTTTTAATAAGCGAATTAAATAATTATTGAATATTTAGGACAGAGAAGGGAAGAAAATAATACTTAAACAAATACATCATGAAAGAAGAAAACCCAAAGGATGGGGAAAATAAAATCATTATCAATTTACAAGAAAGCTCGAATGCTAGAGAGTTTGAAACAGGAAATCGTATTCACCCGATTGAATTTGAACGCGCCAAAAAGCTAATAGATAAACGTATCGAAATAGCTTATCCTCCAAATCACTATGATAAGGACAAAAATTCAAGGCCAAGGTATAATGATACTATATCCATTTTGGGAAGTAGAGGAAGTGGAAAAACAAGTTTTCTATTGAGCTTACTCAAATATTACAAAGAAGAAGATAAGCATAAAGATAAAGTTGAAGTTGAAGTATTGGAGATTATAGACCCGACACTGATTGAAGAAAAAGGGCATGTATTTCTAACAATACTTTCGTTGATTGAAGAAGCCGTTTGTAAAAAAATAAGATTGAATGATTGCTCTCCAAATGATGCAGACTATTGCCTGAAAAAAGAGTGGAAAGATAAGTTGCGCAAATTGGCAGATGGGTTACCTTCAATCGATGGCATTGGTTTAAGTATGAATGATACCAACTGGCAGGATGCTGAGTTTATTATGGACAGAGGTCTTAAATCCGTGAAAGCTGCAAAAGACCTGGAAACAAATTTCAATGATTTGGTTGCTTGTGCCTTAAAAACATTAGAAAAGAAAGCCTTTATCATCACTTTAGATGATATTGATGTAGATTTTCGAAAAGGATGGCCAGTATTGGAAACCATCCGCAAATACCTTACTTCTCCACAAATCATTGTTCTACTCAGTGGTGATTTAAAATTGTATTCGAAAGCGATACGAAAACAACAATGGAAAAATTTTGGAAAAGCATTGCTTGTTAATGAAGCAGAAGCTCTGAACAAGACCTATACTTACAATGATTTGGTGACAGAAATGGAAGGCCAGTATCTACAAAAAGTAATTAAACCTGAAAATCGTATAAACTTAACATCCCTTTTAGAAAAAGTTACTACATACAAATCTGAAATAGATATTCAAATTCTCAGAAAAATTCAGAAAGAAGTTGGAACAACAGAAAACGTTGAAGTTGATTTACTTTCATATTATAAAAATATTCTTGCAGAATTCGGAATCAAAAATGAATATCAGGCTGAAGCATATTATTCATTTCTTTTAAGTTTACCTATACGTACACAATTTCAATTTTTGCATGAAACTCAAAAATTAGTTAGTAAAGAAGACTCGAGTTTAGAAACCAAAAATGATTTGATAAAAAAAACGGACAATGGTATAGCTAACGTGATTGATGCTTTTTTAAGCGATTTGTATGAGAAGGAAGTTGATATTGATTTAGCTAAGTATATGCCTAAAATGTTGAATGTAGTTATTCTTAAGCTTTTGATAAAGGAACAGGTGCTATCAGAAGCATATCAACTCCAACCAACAACATCTGATCTAAGTTTGAATAGCAGTTTAATGGCACTAGGTTTTTTATTTAGCCAAAAGGTGAAGAATAATCCACATTTAATATTTGATTATTTTATTAAGATTGGATATGTACGAAACTTATTGCCTAATGTAGGGTTCGCGGAAAGTGAGAATAAAAATGCCACATCATTATTGAAACCATCTATTGAAGGTTTGTGTAACTATTCAGGATTGTTTCAAGATAAAGTTTTAAGAGATGTTGTCGGAAACATGACAGCATATATTGAATCAACATTAAATTCACAAGAAAATCAAATTGGAAATGTTTATTTATATGGAATTGCAGGAAAAGCAAATACAAGTAAGGAAAAATCTAAAGGAAGAATTGATTTTGAATTAAAAGGAAAATCATCTATTCAGCAAATGTTGGCATTTATACCTCTTTCAATTTCTCAAAATCTAGTGAAAAATACAACAATAATTTCTTTTTCAATATACTCATTATTAGCATCAATAGGAGAGCTAATACGAAAAATGGAACTAGATGATATGGGTAGAGGGTTATCAGAACTTTCGCAATTAAGAACTTATCCAATGATTTCATTCACACAAGGTATTACTAATACCTCAGATATGGGTGAACTAGAGGGAATCAAAATAACTCAAGATAGTGAATCTTCAAAGTTAGATATTTACTTTAAAAATTGGTATTCTAAATATCCAAAGAAGAAGTATTCTCCACACGTGTTAGGTAAAATCTTGACCAGAGTTCATTATACTTTTAATAGTATTGAAAAAGGACAAGATATAGATACTAATTTAGCTGAAGCTATACATCGAAGAATTGTAGCTCTAATGAATGCGATATTAATTGAAGATGTTAGAGAAAATATGACTGATTGTCAAAGCCTTAATATTAACAACGCCGTAACAGTTGATGATAATTTTATTGATAATTTAAAAGTTGCTGTAGAAAATAAGGAACAAAATGATTTTGATTTTTCTCGTTGGATATTAAGCTGTCCATTATTTCTACTTTACCTTAATCCTAAGCTTTTGGCTGATAAAAATCTAAAGAAATTCATTCATCCTATAATAAATAAAAATGAAATTTCAGATAGCGATTGGGAATATGGTGATCTCGATAAAACAAAGATAGAAGAGATTGAACTTGAAGATTTGAATATTCAAGTTTTGAAAAAAAAGAGTGTATATATTACATTGGTTGAAGTTTCTGTCCAAATGAAAAAAGGGAGTATTGAATCTACATTACCAAAATTTTCAGGAGCTAAAGGAAAAGCTCTAAAGACAATTGAGATATTGAAACCAATAATTAAATATAAGGAATTTATGGATTCGTCTCTTAATGATGTTGTAACTGTTTGTGAGAAATCATTTGCTCCTACAATTGCCCATGCTTCAATAAGTAGTTTGCGTGGGTATATTAAAGATAACAATATAACATGGTAACGACCTCAATTATAAAATACCTTCTTTCTGATGATGATTCCTTATCCTCTTACTTTGAAGGAAAGCAGGTTTCGTTTGAGGATGTAAAGCGTAGAATGTTGCTTTTAGAAAGAATGGGCAATCGCTTTGTTGCCGATCATTATTATCGGTTAAGTCAGGAAAAAAGTTTTGATGATATTGATAGCATAGCGGGTGTATTGTATAAAGGATTGTTCCGGATAGCAGAAAACCATTTGGAGCTTCGAAGAAACCGGATTCATGTAAAACAAGATAAACAAAATGACTGGCAAGAGCTTATTACACAAATACCACCATTGGTTTTACAGGCAGCCTTTCTGCATGAGCACAAAACACTAACAGACAAAAAAACAAGTGCGGTACAAAATTATTTCAAAGATGTGATTTTGCCAAATGCAAGATATACAGCTTTACCGTATCCTTATATTCCCCAGTTAGAAAACTATATTGAGGAGAAAAATGGATTGCATGATTTGCATATGCATTTGAACGGATCAACAGAAACTGATATTGCCTGGCAGGATTTTTTATTTGCTCCTGACAAGATATATAAAGAGCTAAAGGATGGTTTTAAAAACAATCTTGTAAAGGAACAGTTTGAACAAGAATCTCATTTGACAGACCCTCTCAAGTTTCGGGATTTATTGTTGATAGCAAGGAGGATTAGAAACTTTATGTTTGTCATGCTCTATCCTGATAAAAACGATGATGGCAATAAATCAACAGAACAGTTATTGTGTAAAATTTTAGACGTAGGCACTCCTTTTTATGATGGTATAGATAATCCATTTTCTGATTTAATAGCCAACAAAGAAATTACAGATGCATATCCAATGGCTGTTGAATGTTTGATGTATGTATTGTTATTTCAACATTTATCATGTAAACCAAAAGCTTGTGTTGAATCTTTGTTTCATTTTTATTTGCTAATATTGGGTTTATCCAATAGGTTGCTGGTGCAACAAACCCATCAAAACGGTTTTGAACAGTTTCAAAAACAAACTCTGAACTATTTACGATCACATCCAGAAAAAGTATATAAAAACAGGTTTCTGCAATTGCATGGAAATGAGTTACGCAATATAAACTTTTTAGAAGGACGGTTTTCCCCCGATTTAACAAGACGAGGTAATCAGAAGTTGTTACATGATATTCTGTCTGGCTGGGATTTATTGAAAAAAGAAATAAATAATAGGTTGATGATTGAAAAACAATCATCAAAAAGAGAACCTTATTCGAATGATCGTTGTAAAGAAATTGATTCTGATAAACTTTCTCGAATAAAATATGTACTGCTTGATACTAATGTCAGTGATACTCCAACACTAAAATTAGTTGCTCACTTTATTAAAAAGAAAGAGAAAGAATATGAAAAAGATGCTATGATCCGGCATAAACAGCTTAGAAAAGAAGTTTGGCAAAAAGCTACAGTTCTAAGCCTTATGAAAAAGAATGGTGATCCTTATATAAAAGAAGTAATTGGTGTGGATGCTGCTGCCAGTGAGTTTGATGCACCACCGGAAGTATTTGCTCCTGCTTTTAGATTGTTACGAAGAAGAGGTTTTGAACATTTTACGTATCATGCCGGAGAAGATTTTTTTCATATCATTAGTGGATTGAGAGCTATTTACGAATCAATTGACTTCTTTGATATGCAACATGGAGATAGAATAGGTCATGCTGTAGCAAGTGGAGTTGATGCTCAGGTTTGGATAGATAATGTTGGTCGAAATATATTGATCAGACAAGGTGAACATTTGGACAATCTTTTGTTTGCCTATCATTTAATTATACAGGAAGAAATCACTGCACTTAAACCTTATTTGCCATTTGTGGCTCATAAAATTTCAGAATTAAGTTTTAAAGTATATGGAGAATTCTATTCGTTGGAATTGCAATTAAGCGCATGGCAATTACGAAAATATTGCCCCATGCTTTTGTTCTCAGGTACTCGTGAGTTTGCAGAACCATACAATGTGTTTTGTGAAGATGAATTTTCAGACATAAAGAAGGCAATTCCTAATATGTCCACCGATAACAGAGTCAAGTTACTTGCAAAATATCATAGCGAATATATTCGAAAGGAGTATGAGAAAATAATTGAAATAAAGGTACTTGATCCATTTGATAAAGAAGCAATAAAAACCTTGCAATTAGCTTTGCTCAAATATATGCATAAGAAAGAAATTGTTATTGAAACACTACCGACAAGTAATGTCCGCATTGGTCATCATCATGATTTCAATACATATCATTTGTGGAACTGGGTAAAATGGGAAGAAGAAGGTTATTCTGTTCCTCCTATTGTGGTGGGTACAGATGATGCTGGCATTTTTGCCACCAATATTTATAATGAATATGCAAACATATATTGCCATTTGACCAGTCAATGTAAAATGAATCATGAAAAAGCAATGGCATTGATTGAGAGATTAGATAAAAATGCAAGTATTTATAAATTTGAATAAGAAGATTATCCCCTGTTGATCGTAGTGTATTGTTCAGCAGACGATGTTTGGCGTTGGCATGCATATTTATAAAACAATTTGGAAAAAAGTAGGTGAAAAACAAACAACATGGAAAATAACACCCAGATAAAATGCCCAAACTGCGGAACATTCATCGATGTTCAGGATATACTGGCGCATCAGTTGGAAAAACGAGCTGTTTCAGAAATAAAAAAGAGAACGTCCAAAATAAATGAGTAGGCGATGCTTTGCAATCCATTTTAAAACAATAAACCGATACCGATTAATTATCGAATGAACTACCAACTGATTATTATATTCCATGGAGAAATTCAAGAATACATATCGCATCCCATCAGCGCGCGCAGTATGGTGGAATTATGGAAACGACGCTGCTTATTTCATTACCATTTGCACGAAGAACAGGGAATGTTATTTTGGGGAAATTGAGAATAGAAAAATGAAATTGTCACATTTGGGTTTATTGGCTGATGTATTGTGGCACGAGATAAAGAATCACGCAAAGAATGTAACATTAAAGGCATTTGTGGTGATGCCTAATCATATACATGGGATTTTGGTATTAGATGGAATTGAAAAAAATAACGTTCCATTGCATTCTGTTGAAATAACAGAATCTGTAGAAACAACGCATGCACTAGTGTCCGCTAAAATAATTTAAGATCGTAATCGCTTACAAATTGAAAGTCCTCTGAAGATTCGGCTTTCAAGAGAAACTCCCTCAAATTCTCTTTCTCAAACAAAGAGACACTTAAAATTCGC
>Ga0224528_1000054_pt1 | contig 92227 bp, 71 predicted proteins | sample CBST25metaG_2_FD_179888 | JGI IMG/M metagenome (GOLD analysis project Ga0224528, IMG submission 179888) | Peat soil microbial communities from Stordalen Mire, Sweden - C.B.S.T25 | ecosystem: Environmental > Terrestrial > Soil > Wetlands > Peat | place: Sweden: Norrbotten County, Stordalen Mire...
GTAGAGTCAAGTATCAGTGGATACCTTTTGATGCTTATCTCTGTTTTCAGAATCTCAAAGATCGCTTGTCGTATGTGTTGAATAACTTCGGCACTAAATACGACATTATATTTTAGTCATTACTTATTACCCCCGCTTCATATTGCAACCCGTTATACATTATGGATACATACTCCCGTCTCGTTTGATTTGTACTCCGACGACGGAATGGAGTATAAGGATATGTTATCTAACAATTAGTGGGAGCGCGATTTTGAATCACACCCCCACTAATCGAAACTATTATTGCTCGTCATACATTCCTTTAGAATAGGGTCCAACAACCATAATTTTATTGGTGTCGGGCAAATGGACTATTTCGGGAACATTCACAGCGTCAAAATCAATATAGATCAACTTCTCGGTATCAGAACCATTGCGGATAACATGAGCGCCTTCCTTTCCTGCGGGAAAAGTAATGGCATCACCCGCTTTCACGGTAATATCTCCTTTGGGTGTACGAACAATTCCGATACCGCTGATGATGTAAAACACCTCTTCGTTCATTTCATGATAATGGTAACCAAATGCCTGGTTGCCGGGCTCCACTTCAATAAAACTTGCTCTGCATCTGGTGAAATCAGCAGGCGCAATCACCGGCTTAACAGTGAATTCGTTTCCTTTTCCCCTGTTGATTGTTTCTCCTTCCGCTGTGTTGTAATTTTTTACATTCACTTCTTTCATTTTCGGGTTCCTCCATTTTTAATGATTAACGTCACTCCGACAGTACAAAGTTATAGCTTATATGAAAAGAATATCTTTTGTTTGCCACTAAAGACTGTACAAAAATAAAGTGACTGAAACCATTTTGCAACACGGTTAGTAACGCACATAACTGGTTAGAAATATTCGTTATTAACCTGTTAGTCTCCGGCCTTTTTGTGAGAATTAATCTTTTTAAGCAGAGGATCACATCCCTGTCAGAACATTACTCTCTTTTGGAAATATTTTGTAATTTTGAGACGATTAAAAGATAATATGAGTATCCGATTTATTACCTATCTGGGTTAAAAAAGGCTGGCTAACGAGTGACTTCGTCCGGTGAACCGCAAAACATGAGAAGAAGGCGAAGTCTTGACTTTTTTTGGTTACTTTTTGGTGTCAAGACAAAAAAGCAACCGGGGTTTAGGGTGAAACCCCTACTGTAAATGTAGATTAGGTAATAAAACAGATAATCGAGAAGATACGGTATAAGGATATCAGGAAAGCCATTCCCGATATATCGCAGAAAATGCTTTCGGTCACATTAAAGCATTTGGAAGAGGATCATCTGATCATACGGGAAGCCTACACCGAAATTCCTCTTGATTTACCGGATAAAGTTAGTCATCACCTTTGGCACTTTGACGGGAGCCGGCAATGTGTTCCTAGTCATTTCGCGCATTTTAAGTTGCCAGGCCATATTTTCGCCAAGCACCTCCATGATTTGTACTCCTTCACCATCCTGAACTGCTTCACCGGGACTTGTTCCGTGAATCACATTCCAGTAACAGGAAGTAGCCAGCATCATTTCGGAATAAGTGAGATAATGGTTGAGCGTATCCAGCGTAGAAGAACCTCCCGTACGACGGACAGCGACTACTGCTGCACCCACTTTATGGCGAAAGAAATTACCATTGCTGAGTGAAACATAAAACAGACGGTCCAGAAAACTCTTCATGGTTCCCGCCACACCTGAATAAAACACGGGTGATCCAAGAACAATTCCATCCGCATCTTTTATGGTCTGAATCCATTCGTTTAGCGGGTCTGTTTTGATGCTGCATTTACCGTCGCGTGTTATTCTGCATTTACCGCAAGCCATGCAACCTCTTACTGCTTTATTCCCTACATGAAGAATCTCAAAGTCAATTCCGTTTTCTTCTAATTTCAAACCGACCAGTTTAAGCGCCTGATAGGTATTGCCCTCTTTGTGAGGACTTCCGTTGATTGCTACTACTTTCATTTGTAAATAATTTTGATTTTAAAGGACAAATGGAACTCATCCCGATATTCGAGACTCGTTTCATTTCTAATTATGAACTTATCTTGACTTTTTTATCTACTGACCCCCAACCCCCGAAGGGGGCTGTAACTATTGTGAATTGAGTAATATTTACTCGTTTTACAGACGTATTCCTCTCCCTTTGGGGGAGGTTAGGAGGAGGTCAATAAATAAACTTAATAAATAACCCGATTTCATGTGAATAAGTCTGAAAGTCAAGATGACTTCCATATTTGATTTTAAAAGTTCGAATAAAACCTGAGTTTTTAATTTCATTATCAGGACAAAAGTAATCTGAATTTTGCACATATAATAACATGCAGGATGAAAATAAAAGATTGCAAGAGTCAAACATCATCCCTTGCACGAAATAGCTTGGGTGTTTCATTCGAAAACCGTTCTGTCACCCTGTAAGATATGAGCCTGTAGCTTGTGATGGAAACAGAAACAGCAAAAACATTGAGCTATCTCAATATTACCGTATGATATCTTTTTGTTTCAAGTCATCTTATATCTAACTTTGCAACAAAATCAGAATAAGCCGACATTGAATTCATCTCAAAAGAGAATGCAGGGTTAGCTCAATTTTATAACAACACAAAAACAAAACAAGTTCTCATGAAACAATCACTCACAACCACCTGGAAAGGCAACATGCAATTTGATGCTTTAGCGAGCGGACATCATGTAATAATGGATGCCCCGGCAACGTCTGGCGGAGAAGATAGCGGCCCACGCCCTAAAGAGTTGATGCTTGTTTCGCTGGCAGGATGTACAGGTATGGATGTTATTTCAATATTAAAGAAAATGCGTATTGAGGTGGAATCTTTTGATATCGAAATCGTTGCCGATGTAACGGAAGAATTCCCCAAGCATTACTCGGACATGCACATCATCTACAAATTGAAAGGAAAAAACATTGATCCTGAAAAGGTAAAAAAGGCGGTCGATCTTTCGCAGGAACAATATTGCGGTGTGTCCGCAGTCTATCGCAAAGCATTGACTTTGACATATGAAATTCAAATAACCGAATAAACAAAACCATTAAGGTTGCCTGCAGTTGGGTGGGATCTACGTGCATTCCTGTTTACGGTTTATCCTTTTCCTATCTTTCTTAATCGTGTGATTTCTTCATCCGTCCCGAATACCAACAAACGATCACCGAGATTAATCATATCGTCAGCTTTAGGATTCACCTGCAAATTACTACTTGATGATTGATAACAACCAATGACAATAAGATTGGTCCTCTGGGGAATATTGGCGTCGCGGTATGTCTTTCCTATCATATCGCTGCCGGTTCGTATTTCCACCAATTTAAACTTATAATCTTTCAATTCCTCTTTCTCGTCGGCAAACTCTACAAAACTGAAAAGATCAGTGCTCGAAGTGGCAAGAGATATGATACGGTCTGTAGCAATATCAATTTGTGAGATAATAAAATCAGTACCTGCCTTTTTGAATTTCGCTGTCGAACTGGCATCCTCAACCCGTGTAATCACCTTAATATTTTTATTCAAGTCTTTAGCGCTAAGGGTCACAAAGAGATTTTCGGCATCTGTAGTCAACACTGAAATTAAAATCTTTGCCCTTTCAACTCCCGCTTGCAAGAGCACGTCATCATTAGTGGCATCGCCATCAATATGAATCAAATTCTTATCATATATCTCTTTCAGTTTCTCGTTCCGTTCCGAATTACTTTCTATAAGCACGACTGTATGTCCCTTTCTTAGCAATTCCTCCGTCACACGCTTACCCGTTTTTCCATACCCACAGATAATGTAATGTCCTTTCAGGTTTTCAAGTGATGCATTCATTCTTTTTATCTTTAATAGTTTTGACAATTCACCTTCCATAAAAAAAGAGGATAATTTTCCAATAGCATACACCCCAACAGTAAACCCTGAAATAATCAATATAATGGTGAATGCTCTCCCTTCAGGCGACAAAGGATGCACTTCTTCATAGCCAATTGTTGAGAAAGTAATCACCAGCATGAAAAGCGAATCGAGCGGCGAATATCCTTCAATCAGAATGTAACCGAAGAAGCCTACGATCAGAATTAAGATGATAGCAGTTATCGGAACAAAAAACTGTTTCCATATCAGTGACTTAGGATTCGATTTCATACATTGATTCATTAAAAAAAACAAAGAAATAAAATTCAATTATGAGTAAAAGCAACATTGATCGATAAAATTACTTTGTCTTCACAAAGTTACACTATTTTATTTCAATATAAAACAACAAAACATGCGATTTCAAACCTTTTCGGACTATAATTCGGAAGCAAAATAGACTTCCTGCCACTTAATTTGGGCTGCATGCCCGATCGTTATCAGTGAGCAATATTCAAAAAATGCGTATCTTTGCAGCAAATAAAGCGCTTACCCAACATGCATTCATCAAACTCTAACGATATAACGGGATCGGAATCACACCCACAAACCAAAAAATTATTTATAGAGACCTATGGTTGTCAGATGAATGTGGCTGATTCGGAGGTGGTAGCAGCTATTCTGGGAATGGATGATTATGAATTAACGGATCATCTCAATGAAGCGGATGCCATCTTAATGAACACCTGCTCCGTTCGTGACAATGCCGAACAACGAGTTATCAGCCGCCTACACCAGTTTTGGGGCCTCAAAAAGAAAAAGGAGGGATTGGTAGTCGGTATTATCGGCTGCATGGCCGAGCGCATGAAGGAAGATCTCATTGAACACTATGGCGTAGATCTGGTAGCAGGCCCTGATGCTTATCTGGATCTACCGCATTTGATGCAAAGCGCGGCTCAAGGAGAAAAAGCAATCAATGTTGAATTATCTACCACAGAGACCTATAGTAAGATCCTGCCTGCCCGCATCGGGACACCCATTTCAGGTTATGTCTCTATCACACGGGGTTGTAACAACTTTTGTTCTTACTGCATTGTGCCTTACACGCGAGGTCGCGAACGGAGTCGCGATGTGGAAAGCATTCTGCAAGAAGTAGCTGATTTAGGAAAGAAAGGATATAAAGAAGTAATTCTGTTAGGGCAAAACGTGAATTCTTACCTTTCGCAAAAAGACGACACACCCATTGATTTCCCGACATTACTCAGGTTAGTGGCCGAAGCTGCACCAATGTTACGCATTCGGTTTACCACATCGCACCCAAAAGATATGAGCGACAAGACGTTGGAAGTCATGGCAGCTTATACTAATCTTTGCAAAAACATTCACTTACCGGTTCAATCGGGCAGTAATCAAATTTTGGAGAAGATGAATCGTAAGTATACACGTGAATGGTATATGGATCGTATTGCCGCCATACGGCGTATCTTGCCTGAAGCAAGTATTTCGACCGATATGTTTTGCGGGTTTCCCTCGGAAACAGACGAAGACCACGAACAGACTCTTTCGTTGATGCGCGAAGTGCGTTTCGATGCCGCTTTCATGTTCAAATATTCAGAACGTCCCGGAACGTATGCGGCTAAGAATCTCCCGGACAACATACCGGAAGAATTGAAAATAAAACGATTACAAGAAATCATAGCGCTACAAAATCACCTGTCTGCTGAAAGAAATCATGCAGCTATCGGGAAGACTTTTGAAGTATTGACGGAAGGTTATTCCAAACGGTCGCGTGAACATTTTTTTGGGCGCACTTCACAAAACAAAGTAGTGGTATTTCCCAAAAAAGGGTATCATATCGGTGAATTAGTAAATGTACGCATCACCGATTCTTCGTCAGCCACGCTACAAGGAGAACCTGTTTCACACGCGTAAAAAGAATCAGAGAGTTTGTAAGGACAGATAAGCAATAACCGTTAACTATTTAATAACAGGATATATGAACAAGCAACTTTGGCCTAAATCAGTTCCACACATCGCCGCAATCCTTTTTTTTATTGTAGTGTCGTACGTCTATTTCAGCCCCGTACTCGATGGGAAAGTAGTGGTTGGGCACGACAACCAAACTTGGGCAGGCATGTCGCAAGAGACACGCGACTACAACGCCTCGCACGACTCTCCCACCCTTTGGACGAACAGTATGTTTGGCGGAATGCCAACTTACCAAATTGCAATGCAAACACCTACCGATGCAGTGAGCTTCATCTATTCATTCTTCACTGCTTTTCCACGTCCTGTTTTTTATTTAATTCTTTATTTGATTGGATTCTACATCCTTTTACTATCTCTGAGAATTAATCCATGGTTGAGCATCGTAGGCTCCATTGCGTTCGCATTTGCCACTTTCAATTTCATCATCATTGCGGCAGGTCATAGTAGCCAAGCCATAACAATCGCTTACATGGCTCCCGTGATTGGAAGTGTTGTGATGGCATTTCGAGACCGGCGATGGTTAGGAGCCATCCTGACTGCCGTCTTTTTGGCGTTAGGTATTAAAGCAGGACACGTACAAATCGTCTACTACGTGTTAATGATCATTCTGGTTTTTGGAATCTCAGAACTGATTTACAGCATCAAATACAAACAATATGCTGATTTCTTGAAAACATTGGGAGCATTATCCATCAGCGTTGTGTTAGCTGTCGGCATAAACGCCACCACGCTCATCACTACATATGAATATGGAAAATATTCCATGCGCGGACAAAGTTCCGCTGCCACACAAAACCCCGAAACGACGAAAGGCGGATTAGACAAGGATTACATCACACAATGGAGTTACGGCATCGGAGAAACGCTTACCTTGCTGATCCCTGACTTTAAAGGAGGCTCCAGTGATGAAACATTGAGCGAGAACTCCGCAACAGGACAAAAGCTCGACGCACTCGGTGCAAACACTGCACAAATCATGAGCACTCAAAAATGGCCTCTCTATTGGGGAAGTCAACCAATGACATCAGGGCCTGTTTATTTAGGAGCTATTGTATGTTTCCTCTTTATTCTGGGGTTATTCTTAGTCGAAGGACGTTACAGATGGTGGTTGCTGGCAGCTACAATATTATCTATTTTATTAGCGTGGGGGAAAAACCTCGATGCGCTGACCAACTTTTTCATCGATTACGTTCCTTTCTATAACAAGTTTCGAACGGTATCGATGGTCTTAGTTATCGCGGGTTATACCATGCCCATTATGGCAATTCTGGCCGTGCAACGTTTGGTGAAGGGAGATATTGACCCTCAAAAACTAAAGAAAGCCTTTATGTGGGCGTTAGGCATTACCGGAGGGTTAAGCTTGCTGTTTGCACTCATTCCATCTCTCGCAGGTAATTTCATTTCATCATCTGATAGTCAGTTCACAGGCGACTATGCCTTTTTGCAAAACACTTTACCCATTGATCGCGCATCGTTATTACGTGCTGACTCTTTCCGATCATTGATTTTCATTTTGTTGGCAGCAGCAACACTATGGCTTTTTATCAAGAAAAAAATCAAACCCTTACCACTCTATTTTATCTTAGGTTTTCTGATTCTGATTGATATGTATCCTGTCGCAAAACGCTACTTAAACGACAGTGATTTTGAGTCTAAGACAACAGCAGCAACTATAAAACCGAGCGTAGCTGACAATGATATTCTTCAAGATCATTCATACTATAGGGTCCTGAATTTAGCGGTAAGTCCGTTTAATGATGCCTCCACTTCCTATTATCACAAGAGCATCGGAGGTTATCATGGTGCGAAATTACGTTCATATCAAGATGTGATAGATGTGCAACTTATTCCTGAAATCGGAACTATTTTCAGCACCTTCAAGCAAGCCAAGTCGGTAGCCGACATCCAGCAACCGTTAGCAAAACAAGGTGTTTTGAATATGCTTAATATGAAATATCTCATCTATGATCCGCAATCACCTCCGATACCCAACCCTTATGCAAATGGCAGTCAATGGTTGGTGCAAAAGATTGTTCCTGTAGCTACGAAAAATATAGTCCTTCAAACAATCGGGCAAATTGACACGAAACATGAAGCGGTGGTGACTCAGGCAATAGCCTCTACTTTACCAGCCTCGTTTGGAAGCGATACAACGGCAACACTCGCATTACAACAATACGAACCTAATCAACTAATTTATAATTTTCAGTCAAAAAGCCCTCAAATCGCTGTATTCTCTGAAATTTATTATCCCAAAGGTTGGCAAGCATTTATTAACGGAGAACAAGTTCCTTTCTTTGAAGCCGATTACCTGCTACGTGCAATGGTACTCAAACCCGGTCAATATCAAATAACATTCCGATTTAACCCGACATCGTACCAATTAGGTAATACATTGACATTGATCGCTTCCATTCTGTTAATTATATTCGTTTTGGGAGGTTTATTTTTGTTATACAAAAAGTGCAAAAAAAGGAAGGAAGACAAATAATAATGATTCGAGACACAAGCAAATAAACAACCAACAGAAAGCGTTATCTTTGCACTCTGAAAGAACAAAATGTGATGTTTGTCTCTTAGAGACTTTACAGACTGGATAAACGTAATTTGAAAGAACATGGCATATCACAAAAAAAGGCAGAAAAAGCTATTTTTTAATTTGCATTTTATCTCCACGATAAGCATCGCTTTCGTATTATTTCTGATCGGGCTCATTTCGTCATTGATAATTATTGGCAACGAAATGTCGAATTACGTAAAAGAGAATGTAAATATGTCGGTAGTTTTGCAGGACAGCATTGCACCAGCCAAAATACAAGCCATTCAAAATATGATTCAGTCGACACCCGGTGTCAAATCGTACAATTATATCAGCAAGAAAAAAGCATTACAAGATCACATTCGTGACTTGGGCGAAAACCCAGCCGATTTCTTAGGATATAATCCATTATTAGCATCGTTTGAAGTAAAACTGAACTCGGTGTATGCAAATACAGACAGCGTAGCTCACATTGAAAAGAAACTGAAACAATATGCGGGTGTAAAACAAGTGATTTACCAAAAAGACATTATCCGCTTAGTAAATGATAATATCAAAACTACTGGCTATTTCTTGATAGGGATTGCAGCCATTCTGATTTTCATCTCTATCGTTTTATTAAATAATACCATTCGCCTTAGTATCTATTCCAAACGATTTGTTATCAACACAATGCGTTTGGTGGGCGCCAGAGCATGGTTCATACGACGTGCCTTCGTATGGCGCTATTTATTGAATGGGTTAATTGCTTCAGTCATTGCTTTAATATTGCTTGGCGTTTCCGTATACTATGTTCAAATTGCATTAGGAACCAACTTCGATTTATACCATTTTCGTATTGTGCTCATGGTAAGTGGTATAGTAATCTTATTTGGTTTGTTTATTAGTTTCCTGGCCACCCTGTTTGCCGTAAATCGTTATATACGCATGCAAACCAATGACATGTATTTTATTTAGAAAAGACAATCATACACACATTAAACTACCCTCCAATGAAAAAGAACACCAAACCAGATGAAAAAGAGGAGATTCAAAATCAACGAGACTTTGCTCTCGGCAAAATCAATTGGATATTGATAGGTATCTCCATTGTGATGATCCTTACCGGATTCTTATTGATGACAGGTGGCCAATCGAGTCTGGTATTTAATGCTGACATTTTCAGCATGCGCCGCATTACAATTGGTCCAATGATCTCATTATTTGGCTTTTTATTCATGTTTGTAGCAATTATGTGGCGCAATAAAAAGGAGGAGAATAAATGACGTGGCTACACACCCTTGTACTTTCAATTATTGAAGGACTTACAGAATTTCTTCCTATCTCATCAACCGGCCATATGGCATTGGCCTCAGCCTTTATGGGCATTGAGAAGAATGCCTTTACTACACTTTTTATTGAAAATATTCAGTTTGGTACCATTTTGTCAGTTATCGTAGTCTATTGGAGCAAGTTTGTCAATTTCAAGAGTTGGCATTTCTATTTGAAACTTTTCTATGCATTTATTCCTTCCGCTGTGGTGGGGCTTTTACTGAAAAGCTACATTGACGAAGCTATTCAAACTCCATTATTTGTGGCCTGCACGATGTTTGTTGGTGGATTTGTACTCTTGTTTGTAGATAATTGGTTCAATAAACCAACCATCGAATCAGAAGAGCAAATTCCGTATAAAAAGGCATGGATGATCGGAGTTTACCAAATATTAGCAGTCGTTTTGCCGGGGATAAGCCGAAGTGCATCAACCATCATTGGTGGTATGCAACAAAAACTGACCCGCAAAGCCGCTGCAGAATTTTCATTTTTCTTAGGTGTGCCTACTTTAGCAGGAGCATTTGCCAAGAGTTTATGGGATGCTTATCGGAAAACACCTGAAATTCTTACACATCACAATATTATTGTACTTGCTTCAGGGAATTTAATCGGGTTCATTGTTGCGATCTTTGCGATCAAAGGGTTTATTGCCTATTTAACCAAACACGGATTCAAAGTGTTTGGGTATTATCGTATTGTATTTGGGCTTCTCATTATTGTGATGTTATTAATGAATGTACACTTTGATTTCTAGCCTATTGAAGCAAATTAAACCCGTTTGCATGAACCTCTTTTTCATGTGAACCTGCTTATTGCTTGTTTACTACCACCATAGGGCTCAACCTGTCACAACGTGATGGAAGGGATCGTCAACTTAACCATTCTCATCTGTGAACTTTAGTTCACGTTCATTTCATGGATTTTATCGAAGGAGAAATTCTTTATTTTAACAAACCACTTCACTGGACTTCTTTTAGTTTAGTAAACAAAGTGCGTTGGTTGATCTGTAAACAACTCAAAATAAAGAAAATAAAAGTCGGACATGCCGGAACTCTTGATCCATTAGCAACCGGAGTAATGATTGTTTGTACAGGACGTGCCACCAAAAGGATCGAAACCTTTCAATATCAAACCAAAGAATATGTAGCAACACTCTTTCTCGGAGCAACAACACCATCATTTGATTTGGAAACCGCCGTTGACAAAGAATTTCCAACAAACCATATCACCCGCGAATTAATAGAAGAACGGTTGCAACAATTTATCGGAACCATTGAACAAATACCACCTGTGTATTCCGCCGTGAAAGTTGATGGGAAAAGAGCTTATCAATATGCACGTGAAGGGAATGAAGTAGAATTGGCATCTAAAACTTTAATCATTGATGAATTAGAAATTCTTTCTTTTAAATTACCCATTTTACAATTGCGGATTGTTTGTAGTAAAGGAACTTACATTCGAGCACTTGCGCGAGATATTGGGAGGGCCATTGATAGCGGAGCATATCTTACCTCATTAATTCGAACACGCATTGGCGAATGTACCATCGACCATTGTTTGACATTAGAAGCATTCGAACAACTCCTTAAATTACCACTAAAGGAACCATAAATACATGTTTTGGAACATTATCAATTAAATGTTACGGTAATTTAACCGTCCATCTATTGACTTTGCCTATCCGTAAAGCGTACTTTTGCACACAATTTATCTTATTTGTAATCTGATTTACAGACATCAATCATATAGTAACATGCTTAATCAAATAATCGTGAGATTCTTTATTATCTAACTTATTCATATTATGAAGCTTTCCCAATTCAAATTTAAATTACCCGACGAACTCATTGCACTTTATCCTACCAAACACAGAGACGAATCAAGGCTTCTTGTTCTCCATCGAAAGACCGGTGAAATTGAACATCGATACTTTACAGACATCTTATCTTATTATAACGATCAAGATGTGTTTGTTTTTAATGATACTCGGGTATTTCCGGCTCGGTTATATGGAACAAAAGATAACTCGGAAGCCAAAATTGAGGTTTTCTTGCTTCGCGAATTGAATCATAACCTTCGCATGTGGGATGTCTTAGTTGATCCTGCCCGCAAGATACGGGTAGGGAACAAACTCTATTTTGGGTCAAACAATGAATTAGTGGCTGAAGTCATTGACAATACAACATCGCGGGGACGTACTGTCCGTTTTCTTTACGATGGAGAATACGAAGAATTTCGCAAGACACTCTACGCATTAGGAGAAACACCTCTTCCCCGTTTTATTCCCCGTGAAGTTGAACCCGAAGATGCAAGTCGCTACCAGACCATTTTTGCACGTAATGAAGGTGCCGTTGTATCTCCCACGGCAGGGTTACACTTTAGTCGTGAATTGATGAAAAGGCTTGAAATATTAGGTGTCAACTTTGCATTTCTCACTTTACACGCTGGTTTGTGCAACTATCGCGACATTGATGTTGAAGACCTGACCAAAAACAAGATGGATTCAGAGCAAATGTTGGTAACACCCGAAACAGCTGATATTGTCAACCGTGCAAAAGAGATGAACCGGAATGTATGTTGTGTTGGAACAACTGTAATGCGTGCCATCGAAACATGCGCCTGTACCAATGGAACAATAAAACCATTTGACGGTTGGACAAATAAATTCATTTTTCCTCCATATGACTTTGGGGTCACTGATAGCCTCATTGCAAACCTACATCTACCCTACTCTCCGTTACTCATGGCCACATGTGCTTTTGGTGGGTTTGATCAAGTAATGAAAACCTACCAAATAGCTATTGACGAAGGATATCGATTCGGAATCTATGGTGATGCCATGTTGATTATTTGAACAAAGTGCATGTTTTTACATACACAAAAAAATAGCCTTTGCAGAAAACAACACATAGCACTTGGCTTCCCACAACAAAAAAAGAGGTAGAACAACGAGGCTGGGATGTCTTAGATGTCATACTTTTCACTGGAGATGCCTACATTGATCACCCTTCCTTTGGAGCGGCAGTGATTGGTCGCACATTGGAGAGAGAAGGATTGCGTGTTGCGATAGTGCCACAACCAAATTGGAGAGATGACCTTCGTGACTTTAAAAAGCTGGGAGTTCCACGTCTCTTTTTTGGTATTTCGGCGGGCTGCATGGATTCTATGGTAAATCACTATACTGCAAATAAACGACTTCGTTCTAACGATGCTTACACTCCCGGCGGTGTAGCAGGATTTCGTCCTGATTATACAACTGTTGTATATTCTACCATTTTAAAACAACTTTATCCTGATACGCCTGTAATTATAGGAGGCATTGAAGCATCCATGCGCCGATTTACTCATTATGATTATTGGTCAGATCAATTGAAAAAAAGCATTTTGCTCGAAAGTAAAGCCGACATGTTAATCTATGGTATGGGAGAGAAATCCATCATTGAAGTTGCCTGTGCATTGAAAAACAACTTATCAATTCATACCTTGCAAAACATTCCACAAACAGCATTTGTTGTCTCACAAAAAGAGATACTGACTCCATCAGAAAGCGATACCGTTGCTCTTTACTCACACGAGGAATGCATGGCGGACAAACGAAACTCGGCACATAACTTTAGAATTATTGAAGAGGAATCGAATAAAATGATTGCAGCTCGGCTAACACAAAAATACAACAATCAGCAAGTCGTCGTCAATCCGCCCTACATGACATGGACACAAGAAGAAATTGATGCAACCTATGATTTGCCATTCACGCGGTTACCACATCCAAAATACCGTGACAAGCGAATACCGGCATATGATATGATCCGTTTTTCAGTCAATACACATCGCGGTTGCTTTGGTGGGTGTTCCTTTTGCACTATATCTATGCATCAAGGGAAACAAGTTTTATCACGCTCTGAAAAGTCTATTTTGAAAGAAATTGAACAAATAAGCAATCTGCCCGATTTCAAAGGAATTATCACCGATCTTGGAGGTCCATCGGCAAATATGTATGGCTTACGTGGCATTAATCAATCTATATGTTTATCGTGTAAACGTCCTTCATGCATTTTTCCTTCTATTTGTAAGAATCTGCAACGCGATCACTCTCGTATGACCCAACTTTACCGCACAGTAGATCGTTTGCCTTACATCAAAAAAAGTTTTATTGGAAGTGGCATTCGTTACGACTTGCTGCTTCAGCAAAGTGGCGATGCTAAAATAGATAAAAGCCTCACAGACTACACACAAGAAGTGATTCAGCACCATGTTTCAGGCCGATTAAAAGTTGCCCCAGAACACACTTCAGACAAAGTGTTAACGCTTATGCGTAAACCTTCTTTCACATTATTCAAGCAGTTTCAAACACAATTTGAACGTATTAACCATGAAGCAAACTTGCAACAACAACTTATTCCTTACTTTATCTCAAGTCATCCCGGGTGTAACACGATAGACATGGCTGAACTGGCGGTCATCACTAAATCTCTCCATTTCAAATTAGAACAGGTACAAGATTTCACACCTACTCCAATGACCTTGTCAACTGAAATGTATTACTCAGGCATAAATCCGTATACTGGAGAATTGGTGAAAACACCGAAGTATGCAGATGAAAAAATGGCCCAGCAAAAGTTCTTTTTTTGGTATAAACCTGAATTTCAACAAGCAATTTTGAATGACTTGCGCAATATGAATAGAAATGACCTTATTGACAAGCTTTTAAACTTCCACGAACACAGAAAAAATCGAACAGAACTCTCTCATTTCAATCATACGACGCAAACTCCAAAACGAAAAAAATAAGAGCTTTATTGAAAAGCACACTTCAGGATAAAACAATTTGCTTAAAAAAGTGTACCTTTGCAGGGTAATTAGCTTCCATTTTTCAATCAGGAACAACAATAATTGATCGTATTGTAAGCAAACAGCAATCGTGACAAGATGAGTTTAATAGGTCGATATACATTTCAACTGCAACCACAAGACGGTGATTTCACAGAGCAAATTCTTGCTTCTTCACTGGGAGATTACATTCTTCAAGCAGCAGGCAAGAATGCTAATGACAATGGATTTGGAATTCACGAGTTGCACTCAGATCATCATACATGGGTTTTGATACGCATGGCCACTGAAATGATTTTTATGCCCAAAATATATCAACAAATCACTATTGAAACATGGATTGAATCTATTGGAACGGCATCAACAACACGAAATTTTATTCTTCGAAATGAACAAAATGAGCCAATTGGATATGCTTCAACCAATTGGGCAATGATTGACTTAAATACGCGGAAACCGATCGATTTAGGAACAATACCTTTGTTATCGCTCTTTATTAACGGAGATACTATTCCCATTGCACCTCCCGCCAAACTACCATCTGTTCAGGGAAACCTGATCAACACACGTCATACTCAATACAGTGATATTGATTTTAACAAGCATGTAAATAGCATGAAGTATTTACAATGGGTGCTTAATGAATATTCGGTAGATTGGCATGCAGAACACACCATTAAACGATTTGATGTTAATTTTTTGCACGAGGCGTTTTATGGTGAGGAGGTATCTCTTTATCGGAAAGAGCATGAAGGAAAAGATCAATTCCAAATTAATCGTCATGACCAAAAAGCACTTTGCAAAATACAACTAGAATGGATTAAGCATTAACTCAAAATGGAAACTCCATAAAATTGGAGAAAATACTTTTATCAACTTAACAAGAAGTAATATGGCTGTAATGAATTTTGGCGGTGTCAATGAAAATGTAGTTACCCGCGAAGAATTTCCTTTGGAAAAAGCACGAGAAATATTAAAAAAAGAAGTTATTGCGGTGATCGGATATGGGGTACAAGGTCCTGGTCAAAGCATGAATTTACGCGACAATGGGTTCAATGTTATTGTGGGTCAACGTAAAGATTCAAAAACATGGGACAAAGCCATTGCTGATGGTTGGGTGCCGGGACAAACACTATTTGAAATTGAAGAAGCTTGCCAAAAAGCAACTATTATTCAATATCTACTCTCCGATGCAGCTCAAATTGCTGTTTGGCCTATTGTAAAAAAACATCTAACGGCTGGCAAAGCGCTCTATTTTTCTCATGGTTTTGCTATTACTTATAAAGAACGGACAAACATTATACCACCTGCAGATGTTGACGTTATTCTAATTGCACCTAAAGGTTCCGGAACTTCCCTACGACGCATGTTTCTTCAAGGACGTGGACTAAACTCGTCGTATGCCATTTTTCAAGATGCTACAGGACATGCCCATGAACGAGTTGTTGCATTGGGAATTGGTGTAGGATCGGGCTATCTGTTCGAGACTACTTTTAAACGTGAAGTTTATTCTGATTTGACAGGCGAAAGAGGTACACTCATGGGCGCAATTCAAGGCATTTTTGCAGCACAATATGATGTATTAAGAGCCAATGGGCATACACCTTCTGAAGCATTCAATGAAACAATAGAAGAGTTGACCCAATCGCTGATGCCTTTAGTAGCTGAAAATGGGATGGATTGGATGTATGCCAATTGCTCTACTACAGCACAACGTGGCGCTCTCGATTGGTGGAAACCATTCCGAGATGCTGCTAAACCTGTTTTCGAAAAACTCTATTCAGAAGTGGCTAATGGACACGAAGCCCAACGCTCCATCGATTCGAATAGTCAACCTGATTATCGAGTGAAATTGGAAGAAGAGTTAGCCTCAATGCGTAACAGTGAAATGTGGCAAGCCGGAGTTGTAGTACGTAAACTTCGTCCAGAAAACAACTAAAACATTGCTTTACAATTAATTAATACAGGTCATTCCTTATCGGAATGGCCTGTTTGTTTAATAGCTTTTTTTGTATCTTTGCAACCACAAAAAACACCTATGTCAATTGAAATAAGAGAAGTTACTTCAAAAAAAGAGCTAAAGCAATTTGTTTTATTCGGCATTCGTCTTTACTCTAATCATCCTTATGCAGCACCACCACTCCTCATGGATGACATGACCGTATTAAGTAAAGAGAAAAATCCTTCGTTTGCATTTTGTGAAGCTCGATATTTTATGGCTTTCAAAGACAGCAAGATGGTTGGCCGAGTTGCAGGTATCATCAATCACCGCGCAAATGATCGATGGAACTATCATCATGCCCGCTTTGGATGGCTCGATATGATAGATGATCTGGAAGTAACGCGGGCTTTGTTGAATGCTGTGGAAAGATGGGCAAAAGAAAAAAAAATGACCGCCATTCATGGACCTGTAGGATTTACCGACTTAGACCGCGAAGGAATGCTCGTGTATGGATTTGATCGTCCTGGCACAATGGCTACTAACTATAATTTTCCTTATTACCCTGAACATTTAGCTTCTTTAGGTTATCGTAAAGATATTGATTGGAAAGAATACAACATTCAAATTCCAAGCGTATTTCCGGAAAAACATTTCCGCATTGCAAAGATTGTAAAAGACAAGCATAATTTAGAAGCAAAACATTTCCACTCATCAAAAGCATTGGAAAAGCAATATGGGAAAAAGATTTTTGACTTATTGAATATATGCTATAGCGAATTATACAGCTATTCCCTTCTTTCTGATGATCAAATACAATTTTACATCAAACTCTATTTAACAATCGCACGTCTCAATTTTGTAAGTGTTATTGTAAACAGCAATGATGAGGTTATTGCATTTGGCTTTTCCTTGCCTAGTCTGACCAAAGCACTACAAAAAGCAAAAGGGAGACTCTTTCCATTCGGATTCATTCACTTGCTTAAAGCCCTTTACTTGAAAAATAAGGTTGTTGATCTTTATCTCATGGCTGTACGTCCTGATTATCAAATAAAAGGAGCCAGTGCATTGTTATTTGCTGAGTTAATGCCTGCATATGCCAAATCAGGATTTGTTTATGCAGAAAGCAACCCGGAATTAGAAACTAACCAAAAAATATCAACATTATGGGAAAGTTTTGACACAAAACACGTTAAAACAAGAAGGGCATTTATTAAAGAGCTTTAATACTTCCTCTCAATTACTCAATGACACCTAAGGAATAATAGGTGTCATTTTTTTTGCGATTTCCTGAAAATAAATTACTTTTGTGAGAAACAAGGACATAAAAGAAAAAAACACTTGCAAAAAATTGCAACACAGCATATAAAAACAAATAACTATAATATTCTTACCCTTTTATTGAGAAACACGACTTTCTAAAACATTCAGATTTAATCTTCACGCTATACTTTAACCACAAAACTGCTTCATAATGAAAACCATTTGCTTCTATTTCCAAGTACACATACCAATGTTACTACGACGGTATCGGTTTTTAGAGATTGATAAAGATCATTATTATTATGATGACTTTGCAAACGAAGCGAACGTGCAGCGCATTGCAAAGAACTCTATTTTGCCAACTAATCAACTATTATTAGATTTGATAAAAAGTTCACGCGGTAAATTCAAAGTTGCTTTCTCCATTTCAGGATTAAGTATTGAGTTGTTCGAGCAATTTGCACCGGAAGTAATGGAAAGTTTCTCAGAATTGGCTAAAACAGGCAATGTAGAATTTGTTGCTGAAACTTATGCTCATTCATTAGCCTCCTTGTTTGATCCTGAAGAATTCAAACAACAAGTTCAACTCCACAGTAATACAATGTTTGAGCTGTTTGGTATACATCCCACTACATTTCGAAATACAGAAATGATCTACTCGAATGAAATTGGGCAAATGATATATGATTTAGGTTTTACAACCATCTTAACAGAAGGTTCAAAGGATGTATTAGGTTGGAAGAGCCCTAATTTTCTTTATGGGCATCCAACAATACCCCAATTAAAAATTTTAGTGCGAAATATCCGATTAAGCGATGACATTGGCTATCGCTTTTCAGACCAAAGTTGGAACGAATTTCCATTAACTGCAGACAAATTAATGAATTGGATCAAAGAAACAGATGAATCCGAGCAAATCTTTAATCTTTTTATGGGTTATCAAACCTTTGGAGAAAGGCAACACTCTGAAAGTGGAATTTTTGAATTTTTAAAAGCAATACCTTATCAAGCCCTTGCCAATCGGATCACATTTTGTACGCCCCATGATTTAGCAAAGAAATTCAACCCCATTTCGCCCATTGACGTAACCTACCCTCATTCATGGAGCGGAGAAGAAAAAGACATCAGTCATTGGACAGGCAACATCATGCAAAGTGAAGCGTTGCAAAAATTATACGCTTTAGGTGAACGTACTCGACTCTGTTCAGACCGTAGTATTAAGCATGATTGGCTCTGCTTGCAAACGTCTGATCATTTTCACTTCATGACGACAAAACCATGGAATAGCTTTGTAGTATGGCCTAACTATGAATCTCCATATGACGCCTTTACTAATTTCATGAATATTTTTTCCGATTTCATCCATAGAGTGAAAGAGCAATATCCATCAAGCATTGACGACGAAGAATTAAATGCTCTTTTAACAACCATATACAACCAAGAAATAAAAATTTCAGAACTTGAGAGTCAATTGCAAAACAAAGATGCGGCAGAAACTTTGCAATGATACAACAGATACACTTAAAAGATCATTCTAAAAGGGATCCAAAATTGATAAATAAGATCAGAATCCATTAACTTGAGCATACAAAGGAAGTAATTTCATAACACATCAACACAATGAGTCAAATAGATTACGATAAAGCAAGTTTTGTCAGGAGTGCATCATTCAACAGGAAACAGAAAGAAGTCAATAAAAAAGTGCGCAAAAATTTTGTGGAAACACATTATTCCATTAACTTTGCACCGCTTTTATGAGGAAAGCGATTTTGTCCCGTGGTGTAATGGTAGCACAGCAGATTTTGGTTCTGTTAGTCGGAGTCCGAATCTTCGCGGGACAACCAAAGCAAGGCCGGTAGTTTGATATTCAAACAATTGGCCTTCTTTTATTTACAGGATTCCCTTTTCTCGCTCAAAAATGGCCCTTACCAAAAACGGCAAAAAGAGCACAATACCTCAGATTTTCAATACACATGGTAAATTTCAAGGAACTACTTTCGCAAGTTAAAGCATTCGTTTTTGATGTCGATGGCGTCTTGTCAAGTTCAACTATTCCGCTCCATCCATCTGGAGAACCTATGCGTATGGTAAACATTAAAGATGGATATGCTATTCAACACGCCATTAAAAAAGGATTTTATGTTGCTATTATAACGGGAGGAAACACTTTAGCAGTCCGATTGCGCTTTGAACGGTTGGGGGTGACTGACATCTACATGTCATCTCAAATAAAAATGAATGATTTAACTCACTTCATGCAACTTCATCATCTCCAAAAAGAAGAGATTCTATACATGGGAGACGATATTCCTGATTATATTGTAATGAATCACGTTGGCATTCCTGTTTGCCCAGCAGATGCCGCACCTGAAATAAAAACGCTTTCGCTCTACATTTCTCCTTATTTGGGTGGCGAAGGTTGCGTCCGCGATGTGATGGAGCAAGTGTTGAAAGTACAAGGAAAATGGATGGATGACGAAATGGCTTTTGGATGGTAAAATGAGTTAAATAAAAAAATTCCTCAAACGATCGTCGGATCATTTACTTACATTTGTATGTAGATGGCCCCAAACAATTTCAATCATTAAAAGAATTACAATGAAAGGAATTATTTTAGCCGGTGGGTCAGGTACACGGCTCTATCCGGTTACAAAAACAATTTCCAAGCAGATCATACCTGTGTATGACAAACCGATGATCTATTATCCTTTGTCTGTGTTAATGTTGGCAGGTATTCGTGAAATTTTGATTATTTCTACAACGCAAGATATTCATCTTTATAAAGACCTCTTTGAAGATGGATCTTCTTTTGGACTTAACATAACATACGCGATACAACCTTCACCTGACGGATTAGCACAAGCATTTTTGATTGGCGAAACATTTATTGGCGACAGTTCGGTTTGTATGATTTTGGGAGACAATATCTTTTATGGATACAATTTTTCATCACAACTTATGGAAGCCACGATGTTAGATGATGGAGCCATCGTATTCGGATATTATGTCAACGATCCCGAACGATATGGTGTAGCTGAATTTGATGCACAAGGACGTGTTTTGAGTTTAGAAGAAAAGCCGACAAATCCTAAATCAAACTATGCCGTCACAGGTCTCTATTTTTATGGTAATGACGTAGTTAAAAAAGCCAAATCATTGAAACCATCTGAACGTGGAGAATTAGAGATTACTGACCTCAATCGACTTTATCTGGATGAAGATCGACTTTCGCTCAAAATGCTTGGACGCGGCATGGCGTGGTTAGATACCGGTACACATGACAGCTTACTGGAAGCCTCCAACTACATCTCAACCATTGAAAACCGACAAGGATTAAAGGTTGCTTGCCTCGAAGAGATTGCGTATCGCATGGGGTTTATTGATCAAAAACAACTTATACTACTTGCACAACCTTTACTCAAAAACCAGTATGGTCAATATTTGCTCAAAATTGCTTATGAACCAAAAGAACATGGAAATAATTAACACCCCAATACCTGATCTACGAATCATTCAACATCGTTTTTTTAAAGATGAACGTGGTTTCTTTATGGAGCATTATAACAAAAAAAAGTTTGAAGAACAAGGTATTAACATTGATTTCTGTCAAGATAATTTATCGCAATCAAGTTATGGTGTTATTCGAGGATTACATTATCAACTCAATCCACATAGTCAAGCAAAATTAGTATCGGTTATTGTTGGTAACGTATGGGATGTTGCAGTCGATTTGCGCAGAGGATCACCCACTTTTGGGCAATGGTTTGGCATAGAATTATCAGACGAAAATAAAACACACTTCCTTATTCCACAAGGTTTTGCGCATGGGTTTTCGGTATTGAGTGATACCGCCATTTTTTGTTACAAATGTGATCAATTTTATGATCCGACACTCGAACGCGGTATTCGTTATGACGATCCTGCATTAGCTATTGATTGGCATATCACTGCAGACAAAGCTATCATCTCAGGAAAAGACCAAGCAAATCCCATTCTTTCAGAAGTTGAAATGAATTTTACGTTTTAATAATGTGAGAATCTATCATATTTTGGCAACAAGGTTGTAAACGACTCAAAATCATGACAAAAATTTTAGTAACTGGTTCGAATGGACAATTAGGAAACGAATTACAACAACTTGCGTCAACGATGAGTGGGGTGAAGTTTCTCTTCACCGATGTTGACACGTTGGATATTTGCAATAAAGCAGCTATTGAAGGCTTTTTAGCTCATCAACCTGTCGATTTTATCATTAATTGCGCAGCTTATACAGCAGTTGATAAAGCGGAAGATGATGTTGAAAGCTGTTATGCTATCAATCGTGATGCTGTACGCAATCTTGGTGAAGTGGCCGCGACTATTGGTTGCAAAGTAATCCATGTTTCAACTGATTATGTTTTTAATGGTAAAGCCTATCGCCCTTACACCGAAGATATGCAAATTGCACCGGATACAGTGTACGGGAAATCGAAAGCAGAAGGAGAAGAAGAACTACTTCGTGTTTGCATGGATGCTATTATCCTTCGTACTTCATGGCTTTACTCGAGTTATGGCAACAATTTTGTGAAAACCATGCTTAAATTGGGCAAGGAAAAAGAAACGTTGCCTGTCATTTACGACCAAATAGGAACTCCAACTTATGCTGCCGACTTAGCCTCAGCAATATTGGAAATAGTATATCAAACCATTGAAGATGAGTCAACCTTCAAAACAGGAACTTACCATTTTTCCAACGAAGGTGTTTGCAGTTGGTATGACTTTGCCATTGCCATTCATCACCTCGCCAACATAACATGCAATATTGAACCAATTGAATCATCGGCCTATCCAGCTAAAGCACAGCGACCATTTTATAGTGTTTTGAACAAAACAAAATTCAAAACTACTTTTCATATCTCTATTGCACATTGGCATGATAGCTTGAACAAGTGTATTCAGCTCTTGATATCAAAAGAATCCACTCATTAAACCACCCCCATTCGCTATGAACGAACAAATCAAACAAATTGCAGACCGGCTACGCGGATTACGTGAAGACTTAGCTATAAATGCCGAAGAAATGGCAGCATCCTGTGATTTATGCGAATATGAGTATCTTCAATACGAAAGCGGAGAAAAAGATATTCCCATCGGGTTATTGCATACCATTTCATCTCATTATGGAATTGAGATGACCACACTACTTTTTGGGGATGAACCACGCATGAATTCCTACTACGTTACACGGAAAGGTCAAGGTGTAGCTTTAGAACGGAGCAAAGCATACAAATATGAATCTCTGGCAGCAGGATTCTCTAGCAGGAAAGGAGATCCGTTTATTGTTACTGTTGAACCGTCCAATACTCCATTCCCTACAAATGCACATAAAGGACAAGAATTCAACTACGTGCTCGAAGGAAGCATGACATTGCAAATCAATGGGAAAAAACTTATTTTGGAAGAAGGAGATGCTATCTATTTTAATGCAGAACTTAATCACGGGATGCAGGCACGTAACAATAAACAGGTGAAATTTTTAGCCGTAATTGTTTAATGCAATTTGTTCCCTCTGAGAAATCCTGATTAATCCATTCTTCAATGAAGTTTAATAAGCATGTTCCAACTACGCGTTCTCTCTTCCTCCAAACCACACTCATAGTGGTATGCATCATAGTTGCCAATATGCTATCGCATTTCTTTTTCTTCCGACTTGATCTAACTTCTGAGAAACGTTATTCTCTGTCAGAAAACACCAAAACGCTGATGCAGTCGCTAAAAGAACCCATACAAGTAAACGTTTACTTAGATGGAGATCTCAATGCAGGTTTCTTACAGCTAAAACAAGCAACTACAAATCTTTTGGACGAGTTAAAAGTATATTTAAAACAACCAGTTACCGTACAGTTCATCGACCCAACGAATACCCTCTTAACAGAAGCGAAAAACAATACCTATTCAGCTCTCGAAAAACGAGGCTTACATGCTACAACAGTATATGAAAAAGATGGAAACGGGAAGTCAATTGAAAAGGTGATTTTTCCTTGGGCAGACGTGATTGCACATCGAGACACTGTACCCGTAAATTTATTAGTCAATATTCCGGGTAATTCGGGAGAAGAAAATCTGAATGCTTCTACTGAGGAGCTTGAATACCAAATAACTGATGCCATACGTCGGTTAGAATCAAAAGAGATTGAGAAAATTGCTTTTTTGGAAGGAAATGGAGAACTCTCCGAAGCCGAAGTCTATAGCGCATCAACCGCTTTAAGCCGTTATTTTGAAATTGACAGAGGCACATTGGGCAGTGATCCTAATGCGTTAAACCCATTCAAAGTAGTAATTATTGCCAAGCCAAGAATGCCTTTCACTGAACAACAAAAATTCATTATTGATCAATACATCATGCATGGTGGAAGAGTATTGTGGTTGGTGGATGGAGCCAACATCGACACGCAAAATCTTTCGCGTAATGGTCAAGCCTCTATCCTTCCACTCGATGTAAACCTCAGTGATCAACTCTTCTGTTATGGTGTTCGTATTAACCCTGATATTGTTGAAGATGTGCAGTGTGTCAACATTCCGGTGAATGTAGCCCGGCCCAACGAAGAACCACAATTTAAACCCATGCCATGGTTTTTCTCTCCGCTACTTTTAACTTCTCCTTTTAGCCCGATCACTCACAATCTTGGTGCTGTCAAAGCTAATTTTGCTTCATCCATTGATTTAGTCGGCGACTCTGTTCACACCAAAGCCGATATTCTTTTAGTTACATCCAACGCATCGCACATTTTAGCCCCACCTGCATTTATTGACTTGAAACAATTGCCCGATGCTCAAGATCAGCACTACTTTAACACACAGAATGTACCGGTTGCTGTAGCTCTTTCAGGTACTTTTACATCCGACTTTGCCAATCGCATGATTCCAAAAGGCATTATCCAAAAGGATCCTGTCGTAAGAAGCAGTGAATCAACTCGAATGATCGTTATTGCCAATGGTGACATCATACAAAATGACGTTCAAGATAACCAAGGAAAACTCCAAACATTGCCGTTAGGATTCGATCGTTACGCAAATCGACAATACAGTAATTGTGATTTTATTGTTAATGCCGTACAATATTTAAGCGATCAAGAAGGTTGGATGAATCTTCGTTCAAGGCAATTTAAACTCCGATTACTCAATCACCTCGCAATTACAGAAGGGAAGATAACCTGGCAATTGATCAATGTGCTAACACCTTTACTATTTCTTTCCATTTTTGCTTTCCTATACTATCTGATCAGACGAAAACGATTTGAATAATCGTGCATGTAAATCACTAAACAGTGGAAATCTTATTTTTTGTCTGCAATGACGAAAAATAAGAAATAGTACTATCTTTGCAAACACCTTAAAATGATAAAAAAGTATCATGTTTGCTCCAACTATTCTTCAAGAAATTACACCACTTTCAGAAAAAGACTGCTTTTACATCGTTGACCGAACCAAAGCAACCTTTACATTTCCTATGCATAAGCACGCTGAGTATGAACTCAACTATGTAGAACATGCAGAAGGAACCCGACGAATTGTTGGAGATTCAATAGAACTCATCGGGAACTACGACTTAGTCCTTATCTCGGGTAAAGAGTTGGAACACACATGGGAAAATTATCAGTGTACCTCGAAAGAGATACACGAAATCACCATCCAATTTTCATCCAATTTACTATCTCCCGGCTTACTTGACAAAAACCAATTCAAAAGTATTAAAAAGATGCTTGATCTTGCTCAAAAAGGGTTGGTTTTTCCCTTGAATACCATTCTTTCCGTTCGCTCTCTTCTCACCTCACTCTCACACGAAAAACAAGGTTTCTATGCAGTAGTTGGTTTTTTTTCATTACTTTATGAGTTATCGTTGAGCAACGATGCACGCACGCTTTCAAGTAGTTCTTTCGCCCGATCACAATCCACCATTGAAAGTCGTCGTGTTCAAAAGATTCACGACTATTTAGTTCAACACTACACTGAAGAGATACGACTTTCCCAATTGGCTGAAAATGTAAACATGACCGAAGCTTCTTTTAGCCGCTTTTTCAAACAACGTACCGGCAAGAGTATTACTGACTATCTGTTAGATATTCGTATTGGCAATGCCATTCGCCTTTTGGTTGATTCTTCGCAATCGATTGGCGAAATTTGCTTCAGTAGCGGATTCAACAATCTCTCCAACTTTAACCGCATTTTCCGAAAACGCAAAGGATGCTCTCCCAAAGAGTTCAGAGATAACTACCACAGGAAGAAAGTATTAGTTTAACACCTCCCTCCTATTTTCTGTTAAAACAAGGCTACAATTAACAAATTGCAAAAAAGTACCATTCTTTGCTAAAATTGTACTTGAAAAGAGCGTCAAAGTCATATATCTTTGCGATGTTGAACTTTGTGCTAAATGCGATCATAAGTACAATCTTGATATAATAGGAACTGACATCGCAACATTTTTTGTTGTGAATGTACTATTCAAAGATCGACTGTCAACATAGTAAGAACGTTAACCATATCGCCACATTAAAAGTCGATCAAAAAAAAGAAAAAAAAGAAAAGCATTGCCATGTAAAACTTTAATCACTTAACACCATGACATAATACAAACTTCCACTTTCACATCTACTCGAATTTATTTAACAAATCCGCAAAAACTCAAAATCAATCTTTCGTTCCAGATAAATCAACTTAATGTTTTGAAGCTACGAAAATAATTTGAGTTACGATCTTTACATCAGGGTTCAATGATTACAAAAAACGTATCCTGATCTAAATAATAGGAACTTCCGACAGGAAAACATGCAAACGAATAGATAAACTCCCCACTTTAAATCATATAGTACCTTGATAAAAAAAGGAAGCTTATGGTTGACAAAGAGAGAGCATTTATAGATAACAAATTGCATCCTTTATTAATCAACCATCACCTAATATAAAAGGTGAAGTATTCATTTAAAACATGAACAAATTTATGAAAAGAACCATGAATGGTGGGAGAGGCACTACAATCCCTCTACCCAAGCAAATGAAACGAACCCTGATGCTACTGTTTTTTATTAGCTTTGGTACGGGAATTGGCGTTTATGCAACGAATGCCACAGCTTCCGGAACGAGTATATCTTCTCAGGCATCTCAAAATCAAGATGAAAAAACCGTTAGCGGAAAAGTAGTTGATATCACTGGAAATGCTCTTCCTGGGGTAACAGTTATTGTAAAAGGAACGACAACAGGCACAATCACCGATGCGAATGGTAATTTCACCCTCCACAGTGTTTCGACTGATGCTACCTTGCAATTCTCCTTTATCGGAATGAAAAGCCAGACCATTAACGTACGAAATCGTACTTCGGTAAATATAACGATGGAAGACGAAGCCATTGGATTAAATGAAGTCGTCGCTATTGGTTACGGAGTCCAACAGAAGAAAGTAATGACTGGTGCTACCGTTCAAGTAAGTGGCAATGACATTCAAAAATTGAATACGGCATCAGCATTGGGTGCGCTTCAGGGAAGCACTCCGGGTGTTCAACTTACTAAATCTGATGGCCAACCGGGCGATAGTTATAAAATCAATATCCGTGGTATGGGTACCATTGGAAATTCAACTCCTTTATATGTTGTTGATGGAGTGGTTGTGGGGAGCATCGACAATTTGTCCCCTTCCGATATTCAGAGTGTGGATGTATTGAAAGATGCAACGGCTGCTATCTATGGATCACGGGCTGCCAATGGAGTTGTACTAATCACCACAAAGCAAGGAAAGAAAGACGAAAAGACTACCGTTACTTATGATGGGTATTATGGATGGCAAAATGTTTACAAAACAGCCAATACATTGAATGCCCAACAATATTTAGCTGTTATCAATGAAGGAATGGTCAATGGAGGGCAATTGCCATACAATATCAATACTTTGGCAACAAGCTTGAATGGAAATGATTATGGTGCTAAAGTTCCACTTGTCCCCAATGCAGCAGCTATTTTGGCAGGAACCGATAAAGGAACCGATTGGATGCAAGCCATCACTAACTCAAATGCACCGACTCAAAGTCACACATTGAATGTAACAGGAGGGAGCGCAAGATCAACCTATTCTTTTGGCCTTGCTTACATGTCACAAGACGGAATTCTGGGGAAACCTGTCGCTTCGCATTACGATCGTTATAATTTCCGAATCAACAGCGATCATAATATTATCACCAATGCAAACCGAACCATTTGGAAAATTGGAGAAAATGTCAATTATTCATACAATGAAAAAAGTGGTATCGCTGTAGGGAATGGATATTGGAATGACATTTATGACATGGAATCGGCTAATCCATTCTTACCTATTTATGGTGCAAATGGATTATATAGTTATGCTATTCCATGGGATCACTTACAAAATAATCCCATTGCACAAATGGTCAATCTACGTGGATTAAATGATTCAAGAAACCATAATCTGACAGCAAGTTTCTACACAACCGTTTCTCCCATTAAAAATCTTGACATTACCTCTCGTTTTAGTTCAAACATTTCAGCAAGCACCTATCGTGCATTTCAACCGATGTATAGTTTGGGATCAGTATCAACCCCAACTACTGCCGTCGGTAGTTCTGTAAACACTACATCTCAAAGCATGTCTGCCGGCTTAAATTGGATCTGGGATAATACGGCTACTTATAGCTTCAAAATAAATCAAGAGCATAACTTTTCTATCATGGCTGGTGAATCAGCAGAAAGAGATGGACTTGGTGAATCTATGAATGCATCAAACACCAACAATATTTTCAATAGTTTTGCATATGCTTATTTAACCAATACCCCGACCATTTCATCGACTGGAGGTACAGTTGTTGGAGGTTCCAACTGGGGTGGAGGTGGAATTCTTTCTTACTTTGGTCGTTTGAATTATGACTACAAAGGGACCTATTTGTTTTCAGCAGTTGTACGTGACGACGGTTCATCTAATTTTGCAGCTGGACACCGTTGGGGCACTTTCCCTGCACTTTCAGCCGGCTGGATCATCACTAACGAATCATTTATGAAAAACACCCAATCATGGTTAGACTTTTTGAAATTACGTGCAAGTTGGGGTAAAAACGGGAACCAAGCTATTAGCAATTTCCAATATTTATCAACCGTTCAAATTGGAGGAACGGGGGCTGGTAATTATTATACGTTTGGGGACAAAACAGCTCAAACTGCAGGGGCTTATCCCAATATTTTACCTAATCCTAATGTTACTTGGGAAACTTCAACACAAACTGATATTGGATTGGATGCTAATATTTTAAATAGCAGGTTGACCTTTAATTTCGATTGGTATAACAAAGCAACAGATGGATGGTTAGTGCAAGCTCCTATTCCAGCGGTTGATGGAACAAACGCCCCTTATATTAATGGTGGAAATATCTTAAATAGAGGATACGAAGTGAATGTTGGCTGGAGAGATCACATTGGAAAATTTCATTACAGTGTAAGCGGAAATATGGCTTTTAATCACAATGAAGTAACCAAAATTGTAGGTGGAGGAGCTATATATGGAGTTAATGACCAAACTTTCTATGGAAATAACAGTCAATGGTATATTGCGCAAGCTGGAATGCCAGCAGGTTGTTTTTATGGATACAAAACAGACGGCATTTTTCAAACAGAAGCCGATGTTCAAGCCTATAAGAATAAAAGCGGCGGTATGATTATGCCTAATGCCGTACCTGGAGATATTCGTTTTGTCGATGTAAACGGAGATGGCACCATTGATGCAAGCGATCGAACTAATATCGGCAATTCACATCCTCCTTATACGTATGGTGTAACGATTAGCTTTGAATATGAAGGATTTGATTTCTCATTGTTAGGTTCAGGCGTTTCAGGAAACAAAATTATTCAAGCTACCGATTGGAATTCATTAAATGACCCTCTTGCTAATTATACCACTGGTATATTAAATCGCTGGCATGGAGCAGGCACTTCCAATACCATGCCAAGAATTTCGTTGAATGGGAATAATAATAACAATTATCTTTCAGATATGTGGTTGCAATCGGGTGACTACTTCCGTATTTCCAATGTAACCTTGGGTTACGATTTCAAGAAGATATGGAAAGACATGCCGCTTCAACAGGCGAGATTGTATGCAACTATACAAAATGCTTACACCTTTACCAAGTACAGAGGAATGGATCCAGAAGTGGGGTATGCGCCTGATAGTTGGTCCCAAGGAATTGATATAGGATACTATCCTTCACCAAGAACTGTTATGATTGGTGTAGATCTTAAATTCTAATTTATAAAATATTATTCGTATGAAAAAAATAGCAATATATTTATCTGTCATCCTTACATTTACTTTGTCTGGATGTTCCCAAAGTTTTCTGAACACGCAAGATTTGACTCAGAAAACTACTGGAAATTATTTACAAACTCCTTCTGATGCAACGCAAGCGTTGGCAGCCATTTATTCGTCATATCTTTCGGCTATAGATCCTAATAACGGAGGTTCTATTTTCCTGCTTTCTGAACAAATGTCGGATGAGTGTTTCAGTGGAGGTGGGCAGCACGATGATCAGGGAGCTATGGATCAATGGCAAGAATCAAAAAATGATCAATATGGGAGCACATGGGCTAATTATTATCAAGGTATTTTCAGAGCTAACAATTTGATCAATAACATAATAGGAGTTACCGGATGGACAGATGAATCCCAAAAGAATCAACTTATAGGTGAAGCCCGTTTTATGAGAGCCATGAATTATTTTGATCTAATGAGAATGTTTGGCGGTCCGGTAAGTGGAAAAATGATGGGAGTTCCCCTCATTCTTGACCCTGCCAATCCTACTTCCAAAAGAGCTTCTGTTGATAGCGTCTATGCGCAAATTGCTTCTGATTTGAAGTTTGCCATTGACAGTATGCCAAACGCAGCCTATAACTCGCTTGATCCGGGACATGCAACCAAATGGTCTGCCGAGGCTTTAATGGCACGCGTCTTTTTGTTCTACAATGGTCAAGCGTATGGAAGAACTTATTCATCTGCTTCGGCAACCATGCCGTTAGCTGGTAGTGGTGGTACAATTAAAAATTCAGACGTTGTAGGCTGGGTTGACGATTGTATTGCGAACAGTGGATATGCTACAGTACCTATTTATGGCGATTTATGGCCTTATTCGTACAAAAGTGCCACTAATAACTATCCTTACGCGATTAATAATAACTTTACATGGGTAGGAGATGATGGTTCGAATGGCGGGAATAACCACGAAGCTGTTTTCCAAATTGTATATTCAACATTTGGAGGTTGGAACAACAACCAAAGCACCTCTTTTTGCAACAGTGTTGACCTCTTCCAGGGATGGAGACTTCAAGGGACCTTGCCTTTCGGTTATGGTTGGGGTTTTTGTACAGTAAATCCAAAGGTTTATACCAGCGGCAGCTGGTTCGCTCCCGGTGATTTGCGCAAAGATGGTTCTGTTTGCGATGTGACGAATACAAGTGAAGGTATCACTCCTGCCTACACATGGGGGGGCGATTTATGGGAAGAAACCGGTTACTGGCAAAAGAAATATGTTCCAATCAATGTTACGGCTCCTGCAAGTGCCGGTGCTAGCATGAACATCTGGAATTATAGTCATGAGATTTATCCTACATTGACGTATAATACCTCTACGGACAATACCCAAAACCTAATTCTTATCCGGTTCTCAGATGTTTTGTTAATGGGTGCCGAACTTGGAAGCACAAATGCGCTCACTTATTTAAATACAGTGCATGCACATTCCGGATTACCTGCTTTAACAGATGCTTCGTTGGCAACTATCCAGCAGGAGAGAAAAGCAGAATTAGCTTTTGAGGGCGTTCGCTATTGGGATGAACTTCGTTGGGGAACTGAAGCAGCTGATCTTGCAACTGAAAGTGGCGTTACCATTTGGAATGCAGGAACCAAAACGACCTATATACCAAACACTGCACGATTTGATAAAACCAAAGGATTCTTGCCGATTCCAGAAACCCAAATATCTCTTTCTAACGGAGTACTCCAACAAAATGATGGTTGGAATACAACAGATGGCGATAAAACCTATCAAGGGAACTAAACAAATAAGGAAAGATATTCCGTTTTGGGTATCTTTCCTTTATATACTAACTATTAAATAGATACGACAATGAAATACAATAAAATATGGTATGGCGTGGTAGCTTTTATGCTGCTTATGCTTGCATCGTGTAACCCTATTCAAAGCAATGACGGCACTCTTGGACCACTGCTTGCGGTATCTCAAATTAAATTAGATGTTCATGCCACAACTACAGGAGGAAATCAGATTGTAATGATCAATAACACCCCAAATACTGCCGGAATGTGGCTAACTGGAGTTGGAACTTCGACAAACCAAACCGATACAGTCTTATTGCCATTTCTTGGAACTAATACCATCTATTTCTACGCAACTACTGCAGGTGGTATTGTTAAAGATTCTACAACGATCAACATCACAATAATTGACCATCCTCTTGCTCCACAATGGGAATATTTAGCCGGATCGGGGGCAGCAGGGAAAACTTGGGTTTGGGCAACAGATGTTACTTCTTCATACAATGGAATGTGCTATGGTAATGGAGGATACCTTTCTGACAATGGAACAACTTGGTGGGCTAATGGGTTATCATCATTACAAGGTTGGGGAGTTGCCAACGACCAAATGACATTTGACCTGAATGGTTCAGCAAACATTACCCTTACTACAGGTAATTCACAAGTAAATAAAGGATTACCTGCAGGAACCTATCATGGAAGCTTCAAGTTTGATATGTCGCAAACGTTAACTAGCACGAATCCTCCATCCGCAACCGGAAACTCAACTTGGGCAATAGGTACATTAACCCTCACGGGAACTACTGTTAGCTTAGGATATCAACCAAACGTAGCCGGTTATCCCTCTATATATACCTACGACATTCTTTTTCTCGATGATAATAAAATGATTTTAGCTGCAGAGGATCCAACAGGTGGTGCTTGGTTTTGGATATTTAAACGTCAGGGATACACATTTCCTTGATAAATATTTTTGATTTCATACGCGAATAATTTGTTTTTAAAGGTCGTATGGAACTCGCATGTCAACCATTCTCATTCTCTTGGATGTAAATAATTTACATGCTCGTTTCATTCTTCATAGTTAATTAGTGCAGCAATTGGGATCCATAAGTACGTTTGAAACATTCGTACTTATGGATACTATTGCTTATGAAAGCACTCAATAGCCAATAGTGAAGCAATTGTATTCTAAGCTGTTTTATGACCATTCAATTCCACTTCACAGCAAATCATTGAGTCTACTTTGAAAAGCAATAAGTTCTTTTGAATAAAAGCCTTTTCGGGGTGGACTATAATTTTGATTGAATATATACCCTTGTCCATAAACCCCAAAACAAATGGAAGGACTTAAAAACAAGACTTACTTCAAACGCAGAATTGTGAATAGAATATTATTCATAATCATATTTACCGCACTATCTTCTTCACATTGCTCTTCTACAGCATATAAGATACAGGATAATTCTTTATATTTCAAAGATGCCTGTATTCAGGTTTTGACACCTACCCTATTTAGAATACAACAAGGGATTCAACAAACACCACCTATCTCGGATTTAGGAATAATTAATGTGAAATTTAAGAAAGTGCCTTTTCTTATTAAAGAATACAGGCACGTTTATTCTATTCAAACGGATTCTTTGACAATCATATACGACCCTTTAAAAGAAATTACCAAAGGAGGCATTCAGGTATTTTTAAAAAGTAACCCTACTTATTATATACTTAAAAGTTTGTCAGAAAGAGATACTCTAAATTTAGGAGGAGTGATCCCATCGTTAGACAATTGTAAAGGGAACATGAAATATGATGAGCAAAACGATGTAAGCTCGAAAAGTCACCTTCATCTTATTCCCGATGGAATACTTAGTCGGCGTGGATTTACCGTGCTTAGACACACCAAAGACACGCTATATATGTATAAAGAAGGGGATAAATATCAAGATTTATATGTATTGGGATATGGAGACAACTTCAAACAGGCTTTCAAGGATTTTTACCGCTTGACAGGAAAAATTCCCATGTTGCCGAAATGGTCGCTTGGTTTTATTTACTCACGATGGGCGGATTATGATGCCAATGACTATAAAAATATTGTTTCTCAATTTCGTCAAGAGAAAATGCCAATTGATGCCATTATTCTCGATATGTGTTGGCATACAGATTATTGGTATGGCTATCGAATTGACACATATAATTTTCCAAATATAAAAGCATTCAATTTTTGGGCGGATAGTGTGCATGTAGAAACGGGGTTCAACCACCATTCCGGGTGTATTTATTCTAAAGACCCACATATTCAGGAGTTTTGTCAAAAAGCAGGTCTTGATTACAATAAAGCGCTGATTCCCGGATTATCATGGGAACCAGATAAAAAGGACATTCATTATGACACCAAAAACAAAAGACAATTCACGGCATTTTATGATATCTATTTATATCCATTGATTAAGGATGGATTTGATTTTCTCTGGGTAGATGGCGAGAATTCCATTTATTCATCTGAATTATATCAGGATTACCTGACTCAAGAAACCCATAAAAGAGCTTTTGTAATGAACAGATTGCACAGTGACGTGTTGTGTAATCATCGCTATCCGGTTGGCTTCTCCGGTGATACCTACATCAGTTGGGAAACAATGGCCTACAGCTTGGAAGCAAACATCAAAGGTGGAAACTGCGGAGTCTATTGGTCGCATGATATCGGAGGATATATGCCACAAGGTCCTGCCGGTTATCCTCCTTCAGGTGAACTGTTTGCCAGGTGGTTACAACTTGGAGCAGTATCTCCTGTTTTTAGAGTACATGCCAAGAAGGCAGCGTATTGGACGCCTCCCAGTAACCCTGGAGACTTTGATCAGGGATCCCGTTTACCATGGGAATGGGGAGATACCGTACTTCGTTCGGCAAGAATATCCATTCAGTTGAGGTATAAACTCTTGCCATACATCTATACCATGACAAGAAATGCTCATGACACCGGCATGCCATTATGCAGAGGATTATATTTAGAGTATCCTCAATCAAATGAATCATACCGATATGATGAATATTTGTTTGGTGATAATTTCTTAGTTGCACCTATTTTAAATGCTTCAGATGAAGGAACAGATGCAAAAACCAGTAGAAACTTATGGTTGCCCAAAGGAGACTGGTATGATTATTTTACAAACAAGTTATATCAAGGTAATCAAGATATATCCGTAACCAAATCGTTGTTTCAATTTCCTTTATTTGTCAAAGCAGGTTCAATTATTCCAATGTCACCATATCGAAACTATTCCGGGACACCATTAGATACGCTTTTGATTACTGCTTATACCCCTACAAAAAGCTCTAAAACGGCATTCAACCTCTATGAAGACGATGGCAGTAGTTTTTTATTCAAGCAAAACCAATTCAGATGGGTAAAATTAAGCTATGAATATATGGATCATATTGCACAAACTATTGTGATTCACAAGCCGAAAGGCAGTTTCTCCGGGAATGTGATGCAACGTGCTTATAACATAGAAATAATTAATACAACACAACCTAAAACAGTATATCTCAATGGTCAAGCTTTTACAAATTGGAGTTGGAATGCTTCAACAAAAGTACTTTCAATCAACATAAAAAAACATGATGTTGATAATGACATAATTGTAGAAGTCAAATTGTAAGTTGAAATGAGCATTAAATCAGGATTAAACTTAATAAAATAAAACGAGTTTACGAAACGAAGTTCACGGATACATATCTTGAAATTTAAGGTATAAGTAATTCAACGAGAACAATGAAAAGATAAACTCTTTCGGGTTACTGTTTGCGAGTTCCATACATCCTTAATAAACACAATTAAAATAAATCACATGAAAAAAACAATCATTTTCTTATCCATGCTGATATGGCTGATGACAAATTTTTCCCAGCCAGTTGTTTCACAGACAGTTCAAACTACTTTCCATCACTGGTGGGAAGATAATACAGCCTATAATAACGCTCCCAGTCCTAATGCAAAATTGTTGCCGAGAATCAGTGTCAAAGGAAATCGTTTCGTGAACCCACAAGGGGAACCGGTTCTTTTTCGAGGTCTTTCCATTGCTGATCCTGACAAAATCGAGCATCAAGGTCAATGGAACAAAGAATTGTTCGTCAGAATAAAACAACTCGGGGCAATGGTGGTGCGCATTCCGGTGCATCCCATTGCATGGAGAGAAAGAACGCCAGAGAACTACCTGAAACTTCTCGATCAAGCTGTTGAATGGTGTGGAGAAACAGGATTATACGTGGATATCGATTGGCACTCTATCGGCAACCTGGAGGAAGATTTGTTTCAGGATCCGATGTATGTGACCTCGAAAGTCGAGACGTTTAATTTTTGGCGTACCATTGCTCAACATTTCAGTGGCAACCATACCGTGGCATTTCTCGAACTTTTCAACGAGCCAACCGACTATAACGGCAAACTTGGGAATGTGTCGTGGGAACAATGGAAAACACTCAATGAAGAGTTGATTCAATTAATTCGTTCCTACAATAATCACAGTATTCCGTTGGTTGCCGGATTCGACTGGGCTTACGATCTGACGCCACTCCATTACGCACCCATCAATGCAGAAGGAATCGGGTATGTCACTCACCCTTATCCACACAAACGGACGCCGCCGTATGCACCAAAATGGGAAGAGAATTTTGGTTTTGCCTCCAATACATATCCGGTAATAGCTACCGAAATCGGATTTACACTGGGCGACGGTAGTATAAAAGATAATGGTGATTACGGAAAAGCTATTATCCATTATCTTGAAGGGAAAGGAATTAGTTGGATTTGGTGGGTGTATGATCCGCAATGGACTCCAAGCATGATTGAATCATGGAAAACATTTAAGCTGACTGATTGTGGTATTTTTTTTGAGAAAGCCGCAAAAGGAGAAATTGACAAATAGAATAAGTTACGAGTTATCCATACAAAACAACAACAATAAATTTGATATTCAACCATATAAACTCTTTGATAATGAGAAAATCAATTCTTTTATTGGCATTTTTGCCATTATTAATGTTCGCGCAAACCGGATTGCGATTACCGTCCATCTTGAGTAATCATGCGGTGATGCAGGCTTCATCGGATGTAAAGCTATGGGGATGGGGAACGTGCACCATACCCGTAAAAATTGTGTGCAACTGGAATCCTTCCGATACAATCGCCGTGATGCCCAAGAAGGATTGTTCATGGGAAACGACGGTAAAAACACCAAAAGCCGGAGGCCCCTACTCCATCACCTTTACCAGTGCCAAAGAACAAACCACCATCAGCGATCTTTTGATGGGTGAAGTGTGGCTCTGTTCCGGTCAGTCCAACATGGAGTTCAACCTCAACTGGGGAGATCTGGATGCCGGCAATGTATTGCAAACATGCAAAAACGATTCCATCCGTTTCTTCATTGTAGAAAGAGGATTCAACGATTATCCGTCCGCCGACTGCAAAGGCGAATGGAAAGTCTGCGATTCGACTTCCATGAAAAACTTTAGTTTGATTGGTTACTTCTTTGGCAGAAACTTAAACACACAACTCAATAAACCGATCGGGCTTATCGGTTCGTATTGGGGAGGAACCTGCGTACAGGCATGGACTCCAAGACAAGCATTCAAAGACACAACCCTACGCCGCATGGCCAACGACATTGCTCCGGTGAGTTGGGCACCCGTTGCTTCTTCGGTGCTTTACAACGCGATGATTTATCCGATTCTCAATTACAAAATAGCAGGAACCATTTGGTATCAGGGAGAAGCGAACACCGATCACCCACAATATTATGGTTCTCTTTTCAAAACCATGATTTCAAATTGGCGTAATGCCTTTCATAACGAATTCCCTTTCTATTTTGTACAAATTGCTCCCTGGAACGGTTATCCGGGCATTAATGGTGCGTTGCTACGCGAACAACAAGCAATGGCCCTGACGCTCCCCCAAACCGGCATGGTAACTATTGGAGATTTGGTGAACGACACGACCAACATTCATCCAAAACTTAAACACGCTGTTGCGGAACGATTGTCCAATTTAGTATTGAAAGAAATGTATGAGGGATACTCATTGCAGCCGTATCAACCTCATTTTGCATCCATGAAAATTGAGAAGGACAAAGCCATCCTTACCATTGCTTCCATTGAAAAGTTAACTTGCAAAGGGAAGGAGATTGCCAGTTTTCAAATTGCCGGTGAAGATAAGGTGTTCTATCCGGCAGAAGCAAAACTACAAAAAGACGGCACAATTGCAGTAAGCGCCAAGCAAGTGAAACTTCCGGTAGCGGTTCGATACTGTTTCACCAATGCCGGCATGCCTGACTTATTTGACACGAATGGATTACCGCTTGTCCCATTCAGAACCGATCGTTGGTAATCATTTCTTTTATAAAACTATTTATGCGAAAACTTTTGTTTTTCTCCCTGTTACTTTTTCCACTGATCGCTTTTGCAACCGGGAATGATTTTGTAACCGTTCATAACGGACAACTTATGCGTGATGGGAAAGCGTATCGCTTCATCGGTGTCAATTATTGGTATGGTCCGTTGATTGCTGCTCCTCAAGGAGGTAATCATGCCCGATTGAAACGGGAGCTTGATCTCCTGCAAAAAGAAGGAGTAACGAACGTGCGCTCGATGGTCGGCGTTGACGGGATATCTACCTTTGTGGCTCAATTGCCTTACCCGTTGCAAAAGAACCCGGGCGTTTATGACGAAAACAATCTTGCCGGTCTCGATTACTTCTTAGCCGAATTAGCCAAACGACACATCACTGCCGTGCTTTTCCTGAACAATAACTGGGAATGGACAGGCGGGTATGCCCAATACCTCGCTTGGGCAAAGAACGTTCCAATGGAGTATCCTACAGTGGCCGGCTGGGATAAGTTCAATAAGTTTATCAGTCAATTTTACAGTTGCCGGGAATGTACCGAAATGTTCAACCGCCATTGTAAATTCATCTTCAGCCATACCAATCAATACACCCATATCCCCTATCGTAACGACCCGACCATCATGGCATGGGAACTTGCCAACGAACCACGACCTGATGGACAGGCAAATAAAGAAATCTACAAACAGTGGATATACTCCGAAGCAAAATATATCAAATCGGTCGATAGCAACCACCTGTTAACTACAGGAACCGAAGGCGAAATGGGAACGGAAAACGACATCAACCTCTGGAAAGCTATTCACGAAAGTCCGGACATCGACTATGCAACTATTCATATTTGGGCAAAAAACTGGGGATGGATTGATTTTGCACATTTTGACTCAACCTACACAACAACGGTAGAAAACATGAAACAATATGTGTGGGAACATGCGAAACTTGCCAACGAGATTCATAAACCAATGGTTATTGAAGAAATAGGATTTCCGCGCGATCAACAACAGTTTAGCACTAAAGCGGTCACCACATACCGCGATCGTTACTTCAAAGTGCTTTTCGATATACTTGTGAAAGGATGTCCTTCGTTTGATGGCATCAACCTTTGGGCTTTCGGAGGTGAAGGAAGATCCTCGAACGATCACTGTCAGTGGAAAGCCGGAGATGAATTAACGGGTGATCCTCCCATGGAACAGCAGGGATTAAATTCCATTTTCAATACCGATGTCACCACGTTGAATTTAATCAAACAGTATAATCGGAAACTATCGGCAATCAAACCAAACAACCAAAAATAAAAGAGCGGGTTTAGTTTTTGCGCAATGAGTTATGTGTAGAAGTTGCTAATGTGCGGATGAAAGATTGTGTAGAAAACCCCTTAGAGGCTTTTGTTTTAATTACTTGATATAAAAGATTCTGGAATCTTTGAATTAATCAAATTCACTATTAATTCTTCATTATTTTATCGCATATTGTTTATTGTCGTTCTCGCTTACTTTGTTTATGAAATCTCTAAAAGCGACATATTCCTGCGTGGAGACCTCTTCCGTTTTTCGTTGCAAAGTGCGACGGATAGTGACTATCCCGGGTGTTTTGTTATTGTAGGTCAACTGATAAGAGGCGTTTGCACAGGTTAACAGGACGTCTTGCGGAAGCTCCACGAATTGTTTACCCGGAGGTAAAACAATATCAATTTGTTCCACGTTGATGTCTTCGGGTTGATAAGACCAAAACTCCATCGGGTATTGTCTTGTTTCAGCCGTCACGTCTTCCAAAGAGCTTATTCTATCTGTCCATGGAAGTCTGAGAATCTTCATGCCGGCTACATCTTGCAAGGCGTTTTTTACCTCTATATCAAAATCACAATCTGCACTATCAGCTAAATTATCCAAGTTTTTAAAAGTAAGATTGCTGACTTTTACAGGCACGCTGTAGTCCGAGGCCACTGCCTGACTGATTTGTTTCAACTGCTCTTCGCTTCCCAAGTCTCCATACGCCTGACGGAGGTAAGAAGCAAATGCGGCGAAACGCGTCGAATGGTGGGCGATGAGCATATCGTTATTGTTGAAGGTTATTTTGCTAAGGCGTTGAATGGTATTTAGTTGCCTGAATGGCATATCCATCGTCAATAATTTATCACCGAAAGGTTCGTTATCCAAAGGTATGGATAGTATATTCGACTTCAGATCGACAGTAAGTGCGGCGGCGAATGGTAATTTGTTATCTGTGAGTTCGAGGTAATAGGCTTTACCGTCTACATTTAATTGGGCGATGCAATGGTCAAAGTTGACGGAAGGAAGTTGTAACTGCTTTTGTCCGTTATCGCGGGTGGCAATTAATACCAAGTTGGAATTGATTCCTGCTTCACGACAAAGGGCAACGAACAGTGTAGATACGTCTTTACAATCACCTAAACGGGTAGTGATAGTTCTTGATGCCTTCTGTGGAACAAAATTTCCATGCATGAATGATACGTTAGAATAGGTGATGTTTTCAAGAATATAATTGTAGAACAACTTCGCTTTTTCTATAGGAGTCGCGTTTTCTTTTCCTTTCAATATGTTGTTCACAGTCTCTTTGAGCACATAATCCGAATTGAATTTGCTCGTAGTTAAATCCCGGTACCAGTTGCTGACATATTTCCAGTTGGGAATGCTACTGAAAGACAACGTGGGAACAATATCAACAAGTGAACTGATACGAGGTTCTTGTTTTACAGCAGGTAGGTTATCAGATTTCCAACGATAGAGTTTCATTCCTTCCACATCGGTTATGGACGGTTGTATGTTTCCATTTGTTACTACGTATTTGAACGGTTTGTCTTTCGGAACAAGAATGCTGTATCTGTTGACCATTGAAGGAACTGAGTATTGAAACAGGAATTGATCGAAAAAATGCTTCGCCAATTCACCCGTTGAAAAATCCTGTATCCTATAATCCAAATGTAATACATCTCCTATTTCTAAATTGGTAAATACCAACTTGTTGTCGTTGTTTGTTTCAGCTTTCACTTTATTTCCACTTACCTTTATCACTTCTGCTTTGTCGATAATCAGTTTTTGGTTATCGTCATTATACCCGATGTTATATTCTTTCCAATTATCAATACCTGCTTGATTCAATATTTTTACTGCTAGTTCATAGCGGTATTCTTTGGCTCCTTCTGGATAAACGACCAATTGATTATCATTCAGCAAAAGAATAGAATGATCTTCAGGATATTCTTTAGAAGAAGGTGCTTTGGCAATCAGCGCGTCCAGATCGTTTTTTGGAAACAGGTCAGCTACCTCTTTTTTATTTTCCAATAAACGAAGTTGTGTCCTTGAATCATAGGAAGTAGGGCCGTAATAAATGGACTTTTTGAAATTCTCCTTCGCTTTTTCCACTTCGTTCATATTCTTACAGATATATCCCCGGGTGTTGTATATTGCCGGCAAATAAGGTGCCATTGCTATCATTTGATCTGTTACCGCCAACGCTTCTTTATATTTTTGCATGCGATATAATACTGAAGCTAAATTATCAAGAAATCCTGTAGCGTAGGGCATCTTTTCTATTCGTTGCCTCAACACGTCTAACCCTTTGTCAGCATTGCCTTGATCGAAATAAATATTGGACAATGTTTCCAAAGCATCGCAATTAAAGTATTTATCGCAATAATTTTCTACAATTGAAGTAGCAGCTTTGGAATTCTTAGAAATATTCGTTTCAATGGAATAATTTATATTCATGTAATATTGGCTTTCCGGATATTTGGAATAAAGCGCTTTTGCCATCGAAATAACATCGTTGATTCGTTTTTGATACGAAGCTATGTTTATATCCCACTCTTCTGTTACACTATTTTCGCCATATAGATCTTTGGCTTTTTTGCAAATTGTCTCCGCCTCCGAATATTTTTCGGATTTTATCGCTTCGTTGTAGGTTTCTTGCAATGCAACAGACGACTCGGGATCATTTCTTTTGATGTTCTCCATCTCCTTGTCGTAATCCGTCTGGTTTCTTGCACGATAATAAGCCTCTGCCAAATGATATTCCACCAATGATGACTTAGGAGCGAGCTGTTCTGCATTTTTTAATATCTTGGTAGCTTCGTAAGCCTTGTCGTTTCTCAGGTATGTTTCAGCTAACAACAGATAATTAAGAATATTTTCGGGTTGTTCCTTCACTTTGGTCTCCAGAAATTCTTCGGCAAAGAAAGGTAATAGTGAGGAGGGAGTCTTGTCAGACGATGGTGTGTAGTCTGAATTGGTAGTCGAGCTGCTAAGACCGGCGATAGGATTGCCGTCGGCATTGGTTAAACGAAGCAGAAAATTGGCATTGGTAATTTCACTTTGGCCTATTTGTACTAAAATACGGTTGGTACCCTTGTTCAATTTCACCTTGTAGCCGTAGATGTCCAGATCGCAGTTTCGTTCTTCAGGAATCGACGATACCAGCGCATCGTTAACCCAAATTTTGAGAGAACCCGAAGTGCCGATACGCAAATATACCTCTTGAACTGACGGGCTGTTAACAAAAGATTGTGCATACATAATAGCATCGTTTAGCACAAAACAATAATCTAAATAAAACCAATTGTCGGGTTTGTTAGCCGTGGGCGTGTACCATCTGACATCTGCATCCACCTTGTTTTTAAATACATCCTTAGCGGATTTCTTCGTTACGGCTCCCCAGTCTTTTGCGAAACCGCTTCCCGAAGTGTTATCAAACGACCCCAGCACTTGCCAGTTATTGATAGAACCCATCATGGCAAACAATTCTTTTGCTTTCTGATCATTCTTGCCACTTTGATAATGCATGCCGAGTCGATGATAAATCATAGCTTTCAGCGTACCGTTTATCTTTGGATCGGCAACTATTTTTTCGAAAAAATTGAGTTTGTTTGGAGGTAATATCCCATCGCTCTCGTATAAAAACGGCATCGAGAACAAAGCATACAGATAGGGATAAGGATTGGGGCTGCAGTAGTAAAAACGTTCGAAGTTCACAAAGGCACTGTCCAATTTCCATTCGCTCCAATCCAATAGGGAGAGGCTTAACAAAGCATCGGCTTTCGATTCCGGATTTTGTAACGCGATAGTAAAAGATTTACGGGCTTCTGTGCGGTTGTTTTCGGCAAATGCAGACCATCCTTTGGAATAGGCATCATTGTTGGAAGCAAAAGAATGATTTAAAAACGCTAATTGACAGAATAATACAAGCAGAATATTTTTTCTAAACATATCAATATACGGTTAGGGCGTGATAAAAATTGACAAGTTGTGGATATTCCCGCAACTTTATTTTGCAACTACAAAGATGTAAATAATAATTGTATTTTTGCAATTTAATATGTGAATAAGTGCAGAAAGAAATAGGAGTAGTCGATTCTCATTATTCATGAATGGATGTGTTTAATATCTATTTTGTTCCTGTGGAAATAGTAATGAGGCTGTCTAAAAAGTGTCAGACAGCCTCTTGGGTATAAAGAAGAAAGGATTAGGGTATCTTCCCTTTATATCGAATTCGCGTTAATTTATTATATCAAGTATTTTACCCACGCTGGCGCATGCCTTTGACCTGTAACCTAAATAGTTGTTTTTAATGTATTCAGCACGAATTACAAAACCGTGTCAGCGGGGTTTGACACTAATTATAAGGGTTCGCCCATTGTTTTAGTTCATTGAGAAATTTGTAATGATCTATTCCTGTCTCTTCTAAAATAAATTTTTGTGCATCCATTTTTAATAAAATCACTTTGGCACCAATGTTTTCTCCGATAGTAATCATTGTGTCAATTAATTCTTTTTCTGCTTTACATCCCAAATAAATTGTCTTTATGTAAGGAAAAGGGATCTTATTATTATAGTAATTGCATATTTTTCCATTAATAATAATTCGCCATTCCTTTTCATAACTCCAACTTGCAGATTTAACAATGAATGTTTTATAAATCAATTCATCAATGTTACTATTATAGTTTATGTTACCAGTAGAATCAATGTTTATTTGATTTAATTTTGTTACAGGAATATTAATTTTGTTACATGTGTATTCAATTGGGAAAAGTCCCGCTTTAATTATTGCCTCATTTCTTTCTTCTAAGTATTTGAGTTTTTCAGAATGGAATTCATAATCTTTTAACGAAAACTGAATATCCTTTTTTAAAAATTCAAGGTCATACTCAATACAAAAACCTTGATGGTTTTCAACGTAATGTGACCACATTACAATTTGTTTGTGAAAATCATCATATCTGTCAAACTCGGAAAAGCAAGCTATTCTTATATCAATGTTTTTTAGTTTTGTAATCTTTGTATCTAATTGTCGTGATTTGATGTTTAAAAAATTACGCACTTTACTTTTAAATTCATCAGATTTTGATTCTAAGATTTTCCACTTGACACTGCTATAGTTTTCTATTTCCCTGTCCCAATAAAAACCATCTCCTAAATTACTTCTTTGAATTCTTGACTTATCCTCAATTGTAAAACCATTTAATTTTTCATATTCTTCGACACAACCACTATCAGCAATAAATTGTATTAAACAACTTTTCTCAAATTTTTCATTGTCGTACCCGATATTGCAATCAAATGGGTCATTAAATGATTTTGGATGAGATAACCATAGTCTTTGATTCTTAATATCTAAAATATTTTCCGTAGTCGGTGAATAGTATTTGAATAAGTATTTCGGTAATTCCTCATTTTTTTATTTATAAGATTCGGATTTTCAAGAGCTATCTTTGTGACGTATTTCTTTTTATCGCTGCTATAATCGAAAATCATTTTAATAAATTTTCGTTGCCACTTCCGCTTATGATTTTTAGTCTTTATAATCATATCAAATGCTCATTTTGTCTTTTTTTTATTCTTGCCTACGTTCGGCATAGTCTCCAGATTACCCCGATTGGCGCAAGATTAATGAAGTGTATCTTGTGCCCAAAACCAATGTGGTTTGCAACCACAATCAGTTAAAAATGGCACATCCCGTTCCAACAGGGCTCATTCAATTTCCCGTTCAAGTTACGGCTGCGCCTAAACTTGAACTAATAATCTGTCATTTTTGCGACAATAAGGGAATTTATATTGTTATTCTGTAAATCCTCATTCAGACAATTTTCTCCGGATTTTTCCCCTGCAAATATATTGTTTTTCATTTACAAACCATCTCATAAATAATTTATATCGTGGGAAATATTTGTTTTAGAGTACAAAAATTCAATAGCCTTTAGTATTTTACTCATCTGATGGTTTGAAGTCACCGGATGAGAACACAGGCAGGATATTGTCCCGGCGCAGGGGTTTAAAACAAACTGACCGGACAACTTTTCAACCATCCGGTCAGTAGGACTTCAGAAAGAGAAGCTCATGCGTTCTTGTTTTTTCGCTTTCTTCATGTTGCCGGCTTACGCCACCACTTTTCGCACCGCGGGGGTAAAGTTTAAGGTTCCATTTGGCAATCACTTTGTAGCAAAACGAAATTTTTTCCGGAATCGAAAATTGGATAAAATCCAAAAGCGCTTTTAATTTTCTCATAAGAATGATTTTTTGAATTAATAAACTAATAATTAACGCACTATAAGATATAGACATGCTGTGGAAGTTGCAATATGGGCAAATAAATTTTGTATCGGGTCTGTCAAAAATTCAATCGGGTCAATCAAATATTGAATCGGGGCGATAGTAATTACAATCGGAGCGATCGAATATTAAATCGGAGCGATAGTAATTACAATCGGGTCGATTGAATATTTAATCGGGTCGATACCATTTTTTTTAGCAATTATTTTATGTGGAAACAGTCCGTAAAGACTTGTAAATAAGGAGATATGAATTCAATCCTCCAAGTTGGAGTCAGAATGTATTCCTGAAAATGTACCATATGCACATTTAGTCCTGCGGACAAATTTGACAAATGATTGTCTAAAAATGACTTTAGGATAAATATCAGATACTCACACAAAACAACATCGCCTGACAAAGTGAATGACTTTGTCAGGCGATAGGTATAAAAACGGGGTTTAACGTTTCAGAACTTTATGCTTAGCCCTACAAGGCAATTAAACCCTGCCTGAGGGAAATAACCAAATTCGTTACTCCGCGTTAAAGGATCACCGGCAGAGGCTTGGTAATAACAGGAATACGTCCATGCATTGCTGATGTACATCGCGTTAAATACATTATTCAGCAACAGGGATAGTTGTACCTTTTGCAGCCCTTTGAACGGGAAGACATAACTCAGCCGAACGTTATTGACACAATAGGCACTTAAGGAACGGTCGTTGCTGCCTGTGTCGTCAATGTATTGTTTCCCGACCCAATGGGTTTCAAAATCAGCTTCGAACGCTCCGTTCAAATAGGCTAACACGCTGTTGCCAATGACGGAAGGCGAGAAAGCAATCGGAACGGTGCCCAAATAATTGGATACCTGACGATCCCAGTTAGCGCCGGTGTAAACATCCACATATTCCGTGAAATCTTTAATTCGATTCTGACTCAGGGTCAGATTGCCGTCCCACTTTAGCCATGAGAAAGGGTGCAGACCACTCGTCAGCTCAATACCTGCACGATAACTTTTGGGAATATTCGACGTGAGCGATTCTCCAATATCATTGATTTGTCCTGTAAGAATCAACTGGTTATCGTAATCCATAAAATAGCCGTTTACACCAATGGCAGCCCAGGAAAGAGCATATTTATAACCAATCTCTGTGTCGTAAAGTGTTTCATCCGTTGGCCAGGTAGCGGAAGTAGCATCCGTGTAGTTAGTCCGTGTCGGCTCGCGGTGAGCCACGGCAAACGAGGCAAAGAACTCATGATGAGTGGAAGGCCGATACATCAACCCCACTTTCGGATTGAAGAAATGGAACTGTTTATCAACGTCCAAAGGCTGCATTTCACCTAACGCATCGTCCCAGTTTTCATTTTGCCCGTAGAGGGAGTAATTGACCTGACGGTATTGCAAATCGGTGTACACATTTACCTTGGGCAACAGCTCATAATTGAGTTTCAGGTAGAAATTAGCATCCCACTTGCTGACCGTATTGCGGTAATATTGCTGGTCGGGAAGCAGGTTGCCAACGTAATTCTGCACCCAAATCACTTCACCGTAATGGTCGCCCCAGTATCTGTTCAAACCCCCGCCTACTTGCGCGGTGAGTTTTTGTACCTGATAGTTGAGCGTAAACACACCGCCTGCAAATTGATTCGTCATCCATTGCTGACGCGCTAAATCGCTGTTTGTGATTTCAACTCCATTCGCCATGAAAGGAGTCAGGCCGTATTGACTCAGTGTTTGATCCTGCATGTACTCTTCATAATAACCCGACCCCGGCGTGTAATGCAAAGCGGCATTAAGGCTGAGTTGATCGGAGAAGCGATGAACGCCAATCAACTGATAGGTTGTTTGAAGGTAATTGTCGGTTTGATTCTTATAATACAAAGGCTGTCCGTTGGCATTGAACCCCATGAAACCACAAGGGTTATAGGTACGATGTGTTGCCAAAGAATCTGCCGGCACTCCATCCCAGGCATGATAGGTCTTCTCGCTCCCTCCGAACGTGACTAATTTCACCGTGGTATTGGTGTCATAATAACCCGCTTGCAAGAAGTAAGAATACAAACGAGCGGTTGCCCGATCAATATATCCATCGGACGATATGGACGAGAACCGGGAATCGATAGCCCAATGATGATTGATCAGGCCGGAACTCACTTTTACATTCCCTTTGAACGTGTTGAAAGAGCCATAGCTCAGACTGACTTCACCGGTTGGATTAGCAGCTTCGCCTTCCGTTTGCAAATTGATATTCGCCCCGAAAGCACCTGCTCCATTGGTGGAAGTCCCAACGCCCCGCTGCACCTGAACGTTGTCCAATGTAGATGCAATGTCAGGGATATCGACCCAAAATGTTCCTTGTTCGTCGGCATCATTGTAAGGTATCCCGTTGATCGTGACGTTGATTCGCGAATCATCCGTGCCACGGATACGGAAATCCGTGTAACCGATGCCGGTACCTCCATCGGAAGTCACCACAAACGAGGGGGTAAAAGAAAGCAGGTAAGGAATGTCCTGCCCAAGATTGTTTTGATTCAACTGAGTTTTGGTCAGATTTGAATACGCGACAGGCGATTGTGCCGTGGCTTGCGTGGACGACACAGTGACCTCGTTCAACCATTGTGCACTTTTCTTTAACCGTAAAACGGTTTCGGAAGGAACAGTAACGTCTTGTTTCAGGCTTTCGTAACCAATAAACGAAACAGACAACTCAACATGGGAAAGTGACACGTTGTTGAAACGAAAATCACCATGCGAATCCGTATATTGACCTTGTTTGTGATTGATCATCACGGTAGCGCCGGCAAGCGGTTCTCCCTGATCGTCAATCGCTCTCCCTTTCACAACACTTTGCGCTGAAAGGGATAGCGCGCATAGCTGCACGATGACAGCAAACAACATTTTTCTCATAACATTCAGTTATTTTAGAGTTTAACGAAATGAAATGAGGGCTTAAAAAACGATGAAGATAGATGCTCATTCCCTTCCCGGCATTATCCGGACAGGTTCAAAGGGTATAATCTCAGCCCGTTATGTTAAGGCACCCCAAAAAGGATAAGTACGGATAAACAAGCACGTATCGGTTGTACACCCGTTCATGCAATTCATCCGGCTGCAAAGGTAGACAATTTTTTGCTGAAACGAACATGTTTTATCAACAAGCAACTATAAGCAAGTTGTCATGCAGAGTTTATCCGGCCTTAAACGAATGTATGTACTAACAAGAACGAGACAGGAAAAATCAAAAGGCAGAAGAAGGAAGCAATAACTACTTCGCTCCCGATTTATGCAACATAATGTGAATTGGATGCATAGTAACTAAGCATCCTTTAGGAACCCGTAGCAAAAGAGGTTCAATTTCTTTATAGAAATGCTCTAATAATTCTGTTTTATCAATCAACTCGATCATCACAGGCAGTTTTTCGGTCAACTCCCAAAAGCGTGCGCTCAGGATATGGCTCGTTTCCCCAAAACCCATCACACCGCGATATACCGTAGCACCGGAAAGTCCATGTTTCTTTGCTAAATAAACAATTTGCTCATATATCAATTTGTTGTCAATACGATCCGTTGTACTCAGATAAAACTTCAGTACGCTATTTTCATGTGTTTCCATAGTAGTTAATTATGCATTTGTCAAGTTAAATCCGAGATATACAGCCAAAAATCCAAGTAAAATACTCAATCCGGTATACAATAAAACAGATGGGAAAAGCCCGTTATGCATCAACATCAGATTTTCATTTGCAAAAGTGGAGAAAGTGGTAAATCCTCCGCAAAACCCTACCATTAAAAAAAGACGCCATTCAATAGTAAGCAAAGTACTCCGTTCTGCCAAACCGGTGAGTAATCCAATGATAAAGCAACCTGATACATTAACAAGCAACGTACCAACCGGAATGGAAAAGAAATCAACAGAGAGATTGATCTTCGATAAGAAAAAGCGTGCCACGCTACCAATAAACCCTCCGCTTCCAATGAGCAAAATTGTTTTCAACATGTTGATGACTCTTTATTTAATGCGATTATCTTCCTGCAAAACAGTTATACCTGATTGAACCATACACCTCAATCTTATTGACAAGGTGCTTTATTGATACAAAGGTATAAATTAGATTGAATTTATCAAGAAAAGAGACAGGGGATTTTCGTACATTTGTTGACAATAAAGACAAACAACCATTCGTTTTACTCATTTTTTACAGTATTTTCTTAAACCTACTGTAATAATCAGAATTTCTCGTACATTTGCTTTCTAATCGAAAATCAAAGTTATGTGGCGTGGTTATCTGTTGGGGTCTATCCTGTTTATGATGACGTCGTGGCAAGGAATGTCGCAAGAAATTCCCAACGCTACTACAAGCAGTGCGTGGACGTTAGGTTACGGACAACTCCATTTGTTAGACGAATACCTTTCCCCTTTAGTTTACACAGGATCTGTTTTTCGGGCAGACTACCATTCGATGCATTATATGTCACTGCAAACCACTCATGTTTCATTAGATTGGACATTGTCGGCATCCATCGGACTGGAACATAATCCGGCAGAAACCAATTCAATTTTCTATTGTGCACTGCAACCGGGTGTTGGAGTTCACTACCATTTTCGACCTGCTCCAAATCTTAAAATACTGGTTGGAGGTATATGGGATATTTTCTTTGCCAATAAATATAGTTTCGAAAACGGGAACAACCCTTATTCCGCAGATCTCTCAACCCGATTGAACGCATCAGCGATAGCTCAATATGACTGGCATATAGGTAGATTACCCGTCGTACTACGTTATTCCCTGACAGTTCCTACACTTGGGCTCATGTTTGTGCCACAATATGGCGCCTCGTATTATGAAATGTTTACATTAGGAAACATGGCACACACCATTCATTTCACCACGTTCAATAATTACCTGGCAATGAACAACGCCCTTTCTGCTGATTTTATTCTAAGAAGATGGACTCTACGTGCTGCTTATTACTATGATTATGACAAACACAACGCCAACTCACTCCATTTTGAAACGATGGAATCCGTTTTCTCCATTGGGGCTGTCGTAAACTTTGCCGTATTTGACCATGGTAAACGAAAAGTACCAAGCAATTATCATGACATCAATCAATAACATACCGCATCGCCGATCAATAAAGAAAGCCATCTCCCGGATGATATTCACCTTGATGCTCATCTCATTCTCTTCATGTGAGATGTCGGTAAGCACGCCTTCTGATTTGCAGGATTACCCCACCAATTTTAATGCGTTGTGGACAATCATGGATCAACACTATTGCTTCTTTACGATAAAAAACATCAATTGGGACTCCATAGGCACTGTTTATCGTAATCGACTGTCAACCATGGATACACTCAATGACATTACTTTTTTCAATTTGTGTGGAAACATGCTCGACGCATTGAAAGACGGACACGTAAACCTGACGGCACCATTCAACGTCTCACGCTATTGGGCGTGGTTTCAGGACTATCCTGACAATTTCAGTTCAACGATTCTTTTTAGCAATCGATACTTAGGTAATAATTATCGCATTGCAGGTGGATTTGATTACAACGTAATACCCAAAACAAAGATCGGGTATATCTATTATCCTGATTTTACTGACGGCTATTCGTCCGCAAACCTTTCATATGTACTTGCCTCACTTTCCAATTGTGAGGGGCTAATTATCGATGTACGCAGCAATAGTGGAGGTACGCTCACTTACACAGAACCCATTGCTGCCCGTTTCACCAAACAAACTATCAAATATGGTTACATCTGCCACAAAACAGGACCCGGACACAACGATTTTTCTTCACCCGAAGCCGAATATATTACGCCATATTCCACTGTTTCAGTAATCGACAACTGGGTTAAGAAACCCGTTGTGGTTCTTACCAATCGTCTTTGTTACAGTGCTACCAACGAGTTTGTTTCAATGATGAAAGAAATACCTAACGTCACTATTATCGGCGATCAAACAGGTGGAGGCGGAGGTCTTCCATTGAGTAGCGAACTACCAAACGGCTGGACAGTACGTTATTCGGCATGCCCTATGTTTGATGCTAACATGAATTCTATCGAATTTGGCATTATGCCAAGTTTGCATGTTGATATGACAGCTACAGATATGACTAAAGGAATCGATACGATTATTGAAACAGCTATGCAATATATTGAAACACAAAATTAAGCACATTAAATAATTAACAATCTTCTAAATTTTATAGTATGACACCTTCTCGTGAAATAGAAAAATTAGAACCCCAATCGGTGTGGCAAAACTTTCGTTCATTAACCCAAATACCCCGCCCCTCAGGGAAACGTGATGAAATTACTCAATTCTTAGTAGCCTTCGGCACTAAATTAGGACTCACCACTTTTGTGGATGACGCCGGTAATGTCATCATACGAAAACCAGCTACAAAAGGCATGGAAAACCGAAAGGGAGTGATCCTTCAGGCACACATGGATATGGTTCCTCAAAAAAACACATCAACAAAGCATGATTTTGAAAAAGATCCTATTGATGCATTTATTGATGGAGAATGGGTTCGGGCTAATCAAACAACGTTAGGCGCTGATGATGGTATCGGATTAGCAGCAGCTATGGGTGTGCTTCAAGCTACGAACTTAAAACACGGGCCAATTGAAGCTCTTTTTACAGCGGATGAAGAGACAGGAATGTTTGGTGCTAATGGGCTAAAGAATGGAACATTGCAGGGTGAGATTCTACTCAATCTGGACTCAGAAGAAGAAGGAGAATTGTATGTTGGATGTGCCGGCGGTATCGATGCAACCATCATATTTACCTATCGTCAAGAACCTGTATATCATGGTGACATTGCCTACAAAATTAATCTCACGGGGTTGAACGGCGGGCATTCAGGTCTTGACATTAACATGGGCAGAGGAAACGCAAATAAACTTTTATTCAGATTATTGAAAATGGCTGTTTCATCATGCGAAGCTCGTCTTGCCTCTTATGAAGGAGGGAACCTGCGAAATGCCATCACTCGCGAAGCCTTTGCAATTGTCACTATCCCCGAAGAAGAACGTACGAACTTTTTGAATCTGGTAGCTCAAACAGAAATCATTTTCAAAGCCGAATATGCTTTTGCTGATCCCGGACTTACCCTTAAAGCAGAGGAAACAGCCATTCCCGAAGGTCTGATACCTGAGATGGTGCAAGATGATCTGATCAATAGCATTACTGCTTGTCACAACGGATTCTTGCGCAACATTCCTGAAATGCCCGAAATAGTTGAAACTTCATCCAATTTAGCCATCGTAAAAACAACCCCGACAGCTATCATTATCAATATTCTCATTCGTAGTTCGGTAGAATCGATGAAAGACGAGCTATGTTCCATGATTGAAAGCACATTCATGCTTGCTGGTGCCAAAGTTGAATTCTCGGGTGGTTATCCGGGCTGGCAACCCCGGTTCGACTCCCCCATCCTGCAAACCATGAAAGAAGTTTACAACTCGTTGTATAAATCGGACCCTGAAATAAAAGTAATACATGCCGGATTGGAATGTGGTATTATTGGTGCTGCTATGCCGGGTTTAGATATGATCTCCTTTGGGCCGACTATTAGCCACCCTCATTCACCGGATGAAAAAGTTCATATTGCTTCTGTCAATAAATTCTGGAACTATCTTGTTGCAGCTCTCGAAAAAGCGCCCATTAAATAACAAAAACCGACGGGTGGATCAAATGGAACTTCATCCTGATATTTATGTAGCGGTTGCCTATCTGGCACCGCTACATTATTATGCCCGGATGTTAGCGGCAAATCATGTTTACATTGAACAACATGAGAACTACATCAAACAAACATACCGCAACCGCTGTGTCATTCTATCGGCCAATGGTACAATGCCCTTATCTATTCCTGTTGACAAAAAAGAGTTAATCAAATGCCCCATACGTGAGATCCGCCTTTCTACTCATACTTCTTGGCAAAAACTGCATTGGAGAGCAATTGAAGCTGCCTACAACTCTTCTCCATTCTTCGAATATTATCGCGACGAAATAGCTCCTGTCTTTCAAAATAAATGGACTTTCCTATTCGATTTAAACATAGCCCTTCAAGAAACTATCCTCTCCTGTATGGAGTTATCCCCGTCCATTTCATTTACCAAACATTTCGATAAAACCACACCTTCATCCGCACTCGATTTTCGAGAATCTATTCAGCCGGCATTAAAACCACAAAAAGCAGATCCATACTATCAAGCCATACCATACTATCAGGTATTTGCCAAACAATGGGGATTTGTACCGAACTTAAGCATCATCGATTTACTCTTTAATATGGGACCCGAAGCATTCCTTGTACTTCAACGAATGATCATACCATAAAAAAAGCCTGAGACAAATTGCCACAGGCTTTTTTATAATTATAGGTTTTTTGATTATACAGCAGGCGTACCTAAAGAAAGACTTACCAAGAAAGCAGCTGCCACAGCAATAATTGAATATAATTCAGGGAACACGGCTAAAATCAATGTATTATTGAATACTTCATGTCCGTTACCCATTGCGCTAGCACCATTAGCACAAACTTGTCCCTGGCGGATAGAAGATAAAAGTTCTACTGCACCCACAGCAATACCTGTAAAACAAATGGCAATACCTTGAAAAAGGGTAATGTGAGCAACCAAAAATGGACTCATCAAGAAATATCCTAAAAACCCTAACAATCCCTGCGAACCAGGCAAAGCAGTTAGCACCATTGCTTTCCCAAAAATATCAGGATTCTTCTTCAATGCACCAATCACCGCGTTACCGGCTATAGAAGTACCATAAGCGCTCCCGATACTGGACAATCCCACCAAAAAAGCAATTCCAATGTAAGCAAACATAATAGGTTCCATAAAAAAATAATTTAGTAATTAATAATGATTTTGTAATAATTCGATATTGTATTCGTTGTCTATAGGGTCAACAACAAAACCTAAAGGATTTTGAATTCTTCTTTATAACGAGCAAAAGGTTTATATTGTTTACCCCCACCAACAAAACCTGCATTTTTATAAAATTCAACAAACGTCAAACGTAAAGGGTGAACAAAAGAGGATAAGATAGCCATAAAAATATTAATACTATGACCAAAGACTAAAATAAGCAACATAGCCAATACACTTACAACAGGAATATGTCCGCTCATTGTCATTGCCAGACTATTAAACACAATAGCCAACACTGCTCCGGCCACACTAATTGCAAACAGACGGATATAGGAAAGCACATCGCCTAACCAACCGGTAGCTTTCTCATACGTATCCCAAAGACCTTCCCCGATATTCATCAGAATATTGTGCCCCGGATGATTCAAAATAAAGATACAAACCCCTCCAATGGCAAACACCACATAATAAGGAATCTTTGCTTGTTCAGGAGTAATAGTTCCTGTTTTTTGTAATCCAAATATGGACAACGAACCAATTACCACGATAAGCCAACCCCATGTTGAAATGGTGTGCACAAATCCATCGGTTTTCATACGACTTGTCGCTCTGACAAACTGTCCAAAAATGACCTGAACAGCTCCAACAATCAGAGAAGTATAAAAGAGTTTCACAGGCGTCAACATCCATTGTTCCGCTTGCTTATACCATGCTAAATTCGTATGTATTTTATAAAGCTCTATTCCTCCGAAATTACCGGTAACTATCCCCATTATAAACGAAGAAACGCCTAAGTAAATCAATAACTTCATTACTTGTTGCACTTCTTTTCGAACCCTACTATAAAAATAAATACCAACACCTGCCAACAAGATACCATAAGCAGCGTCAGCAAAGCAAAATCCGAAAAAGAAAGCGTAAAACGGTCCAAAATAAGGTGTTAAATCCGTCTTATGATAATTCGGTAACTCATACAAACCACCGATAAATTCAAAGGGAGCAATAAATTTGCTGTTTTTAAGTTTCACAGGTACATGATGATCTTCATGATTTGGTTTTTCAGCTATAAAGAAAATTCCATCTTGTTGCAACCGATCTTGCAACACCTGATTCTCTTCAACAGGTGCATAACCTTCGAGTATCATCACAGTATCATCGGCACGAAAAGTAGTATTCAATTCTACACGCCTCATATCAATTGTCTCGAAAACTTTATGCTGTGACGCTTTAAGCACTTCGATATATTTCACAGAAGAATCCACTTGCTGCTCTATTTCTTGATATTTTTCTTTGAGTAAACGAAGTTCATCTTGCAACTCAACCACCGTTTTAGCATTCAACTTCAGCAAATCAGCATCCAATTCGAATGACTCACCTTGCGTAATGGTGATAAAATAAAGCATTGAATTGACGGAAGCAATCTCAAAGGCATGATATTTTTTCCTCCAATCCGGATGAAATTTATTTGAAATACACCCATAAAATCGGATCTCCATTCCCTGATCTTCCAATTGATGAATTCTGTCCCAACTAAAATTACCCCACGGAGTCATGCGCTCTATCTCTTTTTCAAGAATGAGACGTTGCTGGTTCAACTGTTCTTGATCTTGCAGATAACGTTCAATATCCTCAAACACTTGCATCCCGTCAGCCGAAGCAACATCAACATATTGCTGATTCTCCGCTGTTCGCTTCTCAAGCACTTTGAATACAGTTTTAAATCGGCCAACCAACTGCATTGCATTCCTTAGAACGTCATCATCATAAACACCACCCGGCTTCTGTGCTACATGCACAACGCCAACCTCTCTTAATTTCTCAAGAAAATCAGCGTATTCCTTGTGGTACACCAAGAAGGTGTATTTTTCCATTTCTACTATCATATCCTAATTCATTTTTTACAATGACATTCTGCCCACGAATTCTTTCTCTGTTAAGTTTCTGAAGCTTGTCGAGACTTAACAATTTTCTGAGCCGACTTCGACAAGTTCTCTTCATCTTCCATAAAACGCTTAATTTTCCGAATAGCATCATCATAACCCGGAATTTGTACCTTTTCAAACAGATTGACTTTCTGTGTGGTCTTTTTACGGGCATGTTCAAGTAGTCCTAATTTTTGAGCCATGAACTCTTGTTCAATACCCATTTGAGCCAGCTCTTTCAATTGAGTAATACCATCAGAAAACCAAACGGGAGATGAGAATAGGCTAAATGGCTTCACCGAGAACTCTACCTTGTCCAATAATGGGACACGTACCCCGGCAATCTTTTTCACTGTCATTTTCACATCTTCCACTTTAAGTAGCGTTGTGTCAAACTCTCCCCACAATGCCATCATCTGGTCGTATGCTTTTACGCTTTGGTCAAACTGCTCGGTCAATTGTTTAAGATCATCCTTTGCTCGTTTCACTTCAATGCGCAATGCGCTTTCTTTGTTTTTAATGGTAGGTAACGCACGAACACGTACCTTTAGTTGCTTTTCGAGATCCTGCAACGATGTCTTATTATATTGAAATGTTAGTGCCATATCAAATTCAGTATTGAAAGCGATTCTTGCCTACTTATTCCTGCCAATCAGTAATTTATTCTTCGTAAGTTTCTAATACAAGTTCCATGAACCCATTTTGTAAAAAACACCTTCAAAGATAATATTACAAGCTTTGTACTCGATCATTTATTTATTCCAATATTTATCGACAAACTCTTGTTTAATATTCACCTCTTCTACCTTAAAATAACGGGCAAATAGTTTCCATGTATCGTTCAACATCTCCTCTGTCCCAATGTTTACATCGATAGCCAGAATGGTTTCAGAGTAATCTTTTGCAAACGACAAAGTACGTTCATCATAGTTTGTTAAATCAAAACCATTTTCAAGTTTTGTTTTAGCATTAGCTGCATCAGCATATAAACGTACCGCAGCATTCATCACTTGCGGGTGGTCTTCACGTGTTTTTTTGCCAATCACCAACTGTTTCAAACGAGACAAGGAACGGAATGGATCAACAATAACCTTTCCAATGTCAGAATCACGCCTCAAGAACAACTGACCTTCTGTAATATATCCCGTATTGTCAGGAACGGCATTCGTAATATCACCACCCGAAAGTGTTGTTACCGCAATAATGGTAATAGAACCTCCGGCAGGGAATTGAACCGCTTTCTCATAAATTTTGGCCAAATCAGAATAGAGCGACCCGGGCATAGAGTCTTTTGAAGGAATCTGATCCATCCGGTTTGATACGATTGAAAGAGCATCGCAATATAGCGTCATATCGGTGAGCAATACCAGAACCTTTTCATTATGGTCAACTGCAAAATATTCGGCAGCACTCAATACCATATCTGGGATCAATAATCGTTCCACGGGAGGATTTTCGGTCGTATTCACAAAACTAACAATCCGATCAAGTACACCGGCATTATTAAATACGTTCTTGAAGTACAAATAATCATCATTGGTCAATCCCATACCGCCAAGGATAATTTTGTCTGCTTTGGCGCGAAGGGCAACATTAGCCATTACCTGGTTATAAGGTTGATCAGGATCGGCAAAGAAAGGAATCTTTTGACCCGATACCAACGTGTTGTTCAAGTCAATACCCGCAATACCCGTTGCAATCAGTTCTGAAGGTTGAAGTCGACGAACAGGATTGACAGAAGGACCACCAATTTCACGTTCTTCTCCTTCAATCTCAGGACCTCCATCGATCGGTTCTCCGAAGGCATTAAAGAATCGTCCTGCAAGTTGTTCACTCACTTTCAACGTTGGCGCTTTACCTAAAAAAATAACTTCTGCATCAGTCGGGATTCCTTCTGTACCTTCAAATACTTGCAAAGTTATTTCATCGCCTATTATTTTCACCACTTGTGCCAATTTACCATTTACAGTGGCCAATTCTTCATTGCCAATGCCGGCAGCTTTGAGCGAGCAAGTTGCCTTTGTAATCTGTGTTATTTTTGTATATATCTTTTGAAATGCTTTTGTAGCCATGATGATGTCATTTATAAAGGTGTTGCTTCTCGTTACTGAACTTGATTTTCTGCTAATAAGCTATTTAATTGCTGGATATATTTATCAAATTCAGCCGATTGAAATTCGGAATAGTTCATTTGTTTCCCAATATTGATGATACGTTTGAAATAATCCATAACGTCTGTGTAGTTGTTGAAATGATAATTCGCACGACAAATATCCATGATTAAATTAAGCATATATTGCTGTCTTTCAATGGGACAAACGGAATCAATTTTATCAAAAGCATCTTGTTGCAGGATAATAAAGTCAACGACCTCTGATTTCCAAAACGTGACGTGATAATCAATAGGCACACTATCATCTCCCAAAATATTGATTTGTTCTTGAATTTCTTTCCCACGTTGAAGCAAAGTCTTCATTTCATTCACCTTAGAAATCCAGTCAGGAGTAATACGGGTAGAAATGTATTCTTCAAACTCGGGATATTCAATATACTTCGAATAACTTTCAATAGGATTCACAGCCGGATAACGTTTACCATCAGCTCGTTTTTGTTCCAACGCATAGAAACACCGTGCAACTTTTTTTGTCGATTCCGTAACAGGTTCTTTTAGATTACCACCAGCCGGCGAAACCGTCCCAATAAACGTTATGGAACCTGATGCACCATTATTCAAATTCACAAATCCTGCGCGAGCATAGAAATTAGCAATAATAGCCGATAAATCCATCGGGAAAGCATCCGGACCAGGCAACTCTTCCAAACGATTGGACATTTCCCGTAAAGCTTGAGCCCACCGTGATGTTGAGTCAGCCATCAATAATACTTTCAATCCCATCGAACGGTAATATTCAGCAATAGTCATGGCTGTATATACACTTGCTTCTCGGGCTGCAACGGGCATATTGGATGTATTTGCCACAATGATAGTTCGTTCCATTAATTTACGCCCAGTGTGCGGGTCTTCCAACTCAGGAAATTCAACAAATATTTCAACTACCTCGTTTGCACGCTCACCACAAGCAGCCATAATTACAATATTGGCATCGGCCTGTTTGGATATAGCATGTTGAAGCACGGTTTTTCCTGTTCCAAAAGGACCGGGAATAAAACCGGTACCACCTTCTACAATGGGATTCACTGTATCTATAATACGAACGCCTGTTTCAAGCAAACGGAATGGTCTGGGCTTTTCTTTATAGCACATGATGGCTCTCTTTACCGGCCATTTTTGAACCATGTTAATAGGAATCTCTACCCCTTGTGCATCAGCAATTACAGCGATGGTATCATAGATTTTATATTGGCCGGCTTCAACTACCGACTTCACAGTATAAAAACCATCCATGACAAATGGCACCATAATTTTGTGTTCCTGAAAATTTTCATCCACCTTACCTAACCAACTTCCGGCTTCAACTTTATCACCCACACTTGCTATCGGGTTAAAATCCCAAAGTTTATTCTCATCAAGAGGAAAAGTATACTCCCCTCTTTTAAGGAAAATGCCCTCCATCTTATCCAGATCATTTTCCAAACCATCTAAATTGCGGGATAATAAACCGGGACCAAGTGTCACTTCAAGCATGTGCCCTGCAAAATTCACCTTCGAACCGACAGTCAATCCACGCGTACTTTCAAATACTTGAACAAAGGCATTAACTCCAATGATTTTAATCACCTCGGCCATTAATTTTGTGTTGCCGGTTTCAATATAACAAATCTCATTTTGAGACACGGCTCCATCAACCTCTACAATTACGAGGTTGGAGATAATCCCTTTCACTTTCCCTGTTGTTGACATATTAATGCAATATTGTTTTGTTTCTAATTTCTATTCCGGGTATGTTTTATTTTTGAAAATCCAACAAAGTATCCCTACTTTAGGCCATTTCGGGCAGATTCACATTCTTTTTCAATGACTCAATTAATGCTTTGAATACAACTTCTCCTGCCTCTTTTTTAAGTGGCAACCAACGTTCAATAAGCTGTAACTTCAAGATATAAACAGCAATAGCTTCCATTGTAAAATACTCAAAAACAGTATGTTCATCAAGCCATTGCCATTTCAACAAATCAATTCTACGTTCTCTCTCCAACCAATCAGTCATCTCCGTTATTCGAATAACCTGATCAGCTTCTTCAAAAAGATCACTTACACCAAAATCCCGTGCATTTGTAGTCCGCAAGATTGTAGCTATTTGATTATTGCCGACAATTGCCGCTTGCATATCGTAGCCAAACTTACGACAAGTACTTGCAGCCAAAAGATTATTAATGTTCAAATTAAATTCAAACCAACGCTTTAACAATCCATTTTTACAACTTAACGCATGTTCGTAATAAAGGGTCATTAATTGGTCATCCCACGAAAGAGTCTCGAAGAGTGGTTTTTCATCCCAAAAAGCATAAGCAAAAGTAGAAAAATAGGTAGGTATATTTCTATTTGTTGAAACTGAGTCTTCCTTTAAATTGGCAACAAGATCTTCAAAATCTGTCTTTTGAAAACGACCTACAGGATGCAGTTCTGATTCTTGATTTCTTAAATAAGTAAGCCAATTTTGTGCCTCATATTTCTCAAAAATAAGGTTTGCTAAAGCAAGATCACGTTGCGAAAGAGATTCAATCAACGTCTGCCTAAAATCCTTCAAGGATAAGGACACCTTAGAATCATCCGGTTTTACCTCAGGTAATCCGGCTATAAGATAATAATATTTGCTCATTTAATCTGCTTAATTACAAAGGAATGGAGTACTATTTTACAAAGACTAAAACAAAAGTTCAACGAGTTTTGGGCGTAAAAATTCTTTGAAATATGCCACAAACTCTTCTTCTCCAAACGTTATTTTATAGCTTCCCTGCTCCAGCTGTAATGTAAAATCAGCTTTTCGACCATTCACTTCTTTAATATACACTTTATTATTGAGCAATGTCTTGGCGTTTGCAGCAAAATAGGCAGTTAATGAATCAGCATCAGCTGTTTCAATCGTAATTACTTCTTTCTTAGCCCATTCCTGAACAAAAGTAAGCACTACTTTTTGCATAAAAGATTTGTCAGTCAACGCAGCCTTAACGGAATCTTCAACAACCTTTCCATTCACTAAATTGGTAATTTCAGTTTTGAGTGCTTCAACAGATTGCCCGGCAAACAACTTAAGTTCAGAACGGGTATTTTTATCCAATTCTTCAGCATTTTTTTTCGCTTGTTGCAAAATTTCCGTTGAATCTGCTTTTGCCTTTTCAATAATGGCAGCAGCCTCTTCATTAGCCTTAACAAGTAAGGCCGCTGCTTCCTCTTTTCCTTTTTCAACCCCTTCAAGATAAATTTTATCCGTCAGCTCTTTCAGTGTATCATTCATAATATCTATGTGTAAAATAAGTTTGTACTCGTCCTGCAAATGTAATCCATTATTCACAACAAAAACAGTAAATATTTCTCGAAGAAATAACTTTTAAATTTATTTTCAACTTACTTTCAATAGTTTGACTTAGGAATTTTATCAAGATTACACCTCTCGGTTATAAAGATATTAGAAATAGAAAGCAATACCAAGTAAACACTTGCTTATTTGCTATAACAAAAGCAATATAGATCATTAGATAATATTTATATGTAATATTATACCAATTATTTAAGTGCAAATGTCTATAATGTGAGAAATAAATATGGAAATAGCAGAACTCGAGGCTATAAGATGCAAAACACATTCATATGTTTGTTTAATAATAGATTACAAATAATTATTTGACAATATGTTCTTATTTACAAAAGACGAATTAGATAACTAACCTTCAATAGTATGTATATGAACACAAAAATGGTCAAACTCAATATTTACAGCTATATAATATATGAATTGACAAAATAAATTCTTAGCAATGTTTAACTGCTTGATGGCACAAACTTCTGAGACAAAAAAATCAAACTCAAACCTTAGAAAGGGTATTCTCATTAGTAATAATATGGATAAAAACACAAGAGAAATAAACATTAAGAGCTTTCCTCTGATAATCTCCACTTAGCGTACCTAAAGGGAAGTGCTATCATGTATACTATTCCTATTTAATTGATTGTGCGTTATTTTACTCAAAATGAATCACTCAGAACCCGTATTATAGACTGCTGCAATCTAAGTGAATATTTCTATGATTTGTAACAATAAGTAATAGAAATCAATGAATGTCGCAATTCTTTGATAGCATGGAATAATAGTTGTTCATTTATCTAACTATTAGACATATAGCACTTAAAAACAGAAAAGATTGAAGTCTTGGAGTTACTTCTTAAAATAAGTACTGATCATACCGCTCTCAGGTCAGCCACTTATCAAATCAGATCCATTTTTTCATATGCGAATAATTTGTTTTTAAAGGATGCATGGAACTCGTTCCGAATATTGGAACTCGTTTCATTGAAATTATTCATATAATCTTGTTTGATTTTGTACATAATGAACACATGAAACTCATCGAGATGTTCATAACTGACATTCTCCAACAGCAACATCATCTCTCCTTCGATGCTTCCCCGTAACCGGTTCGTAGATAATACGAACAATAAACATATATGACACGTAGATAATACCTATATAATACCTATCTATATAAGTAGGTATTATATACGTTTTATATAGGTTTTATATACGTATTATATAGGTTTTATCTCTGAATGGGAATAGACCAAATATAGACCAAACACCGAAGGATTATTGATGAATAAACACGATGTTTATTCATCAAGAGTTCGTTAATGCTAATTCTTTGATTATCAATAGAGCAATCTCTCGTTTGTTTGATTAAGTCATTGTAAATCACTGTATTTATGGATAATTCAACTCTAATAAATATAATCGATTATCTGTTTTATTACCTAATCGACATTTACAGTTGGGGCTTCTACCCAACCCCCAGTTGCTTTTTTGTTTTGAGACAAAAAAACAACCACAAATTATCCGCTAAGTGATTTAGGAGTAAAAAAGACTCTTCAAAGTGCTTTCAAGTCCTGATCATTCATTAACTGACACTGAATGAATTAAAATGAATTCTCAATTCTATATTGACAAAAAAAACGATAATCTCCTCTTAATAATGAGGAGATTATCGTAGTCATAAAACGAGATTGTTCTACGTTATTTCTTATGAAATTCGTCAGAAACAGTCAATACTTTTCTACCTTTGGCACGTCGAGAAGCTAAAATACGACGACCATTTGCGGTAGCCATACGTTCGCGATATCCATGCTTGTTTCTGCGTTTAGTGTTCGATGGTTGGAATGTTCTTTTCATTGCCGTTTAGTTTTATATGATTGCTTATATTTATCACAATTTTGGCCGACAAAGGTAGCGTTTTTTATTCGCAAATCAAAGGCCTTTGCGAAATAGATAATTCGAAAGACAAATATTCCATTTCCAAAACGGGGTACAGGTATCTTACAAACCAATATGTCAAAAGGCTTATGTATTCCGTTTATAAACAAATAAATGATGCCAATTAAATACCCTCAAAAGTGCTCCAAAGATTAGTTAGTCTTTTTTATAGAAAATAATTATGGATTTTTTTCATTAATCAATATTTCTCTCGTAACTTTGTCACCAAAAATTAGAGGTCAAATTGACTTCAACTTATATTTTTAATTGTAAACATTTATGACAAAAGTAACTATCGTAGGAGCAGGAAATGTTGGCGCAACATGTGCCAATGTTCTTACAATCAAAGATTCAGCCTCAGAAGTAGTCTTAATCGACATCAAACCTGGTTATGCTGAAGGTAAAGCTCTTGATATTATGCAAAGCCAACCCACACTTGGATTTGCCTGCAAACTAACAGGAGTGACCAGTGATTATAGTAAAACAGCAAACTCTGATGTCGTTGTCATCACTTCAGGTTTACCTCGCAAACCGGGTATGACACGTGAAGAGTTAATCGGAGTCAATGCAGGTATTGTAAAAAGTGTCGTAAACAGCGTATTGGAATTTTCTCCCAATGCCATTCTGATCATCGTCAGCAATCCAATGGATACAATGACCTATTTAACGTGTAAAAGCTCTAAGTTACCCAAGAATCGCATTATCGGATTTGGTGGTGTTTTAGATAGCTCACGTTTTATCTATTACTTAAGCCAAGCTCTTAATACAAATGGGAATAACATTGACGGTCTGGTTATCGGCGGACATGGAGATACCACGATGATACCCCTCAAACGATTAGCACATTGCAAAGGGCTTTCGATAGCTGAATTATTACCAGCTGAACAAATCAATCAAGTAGTAGCAGACACAATGGTTGGCGGAGCTACATTGACAAAACTTCTTGGAACATCAGCATGGATGGCTCCAGGAACAGCAGCAGCTTTTATGGTAAAAGCCATTTTGAACAATGAACAACGCATTATCCCTTGCTCAGTATATTTAGAAGGAGAATACAATCAAAGTGATATTTGCATGGGAGTTCCTGTAAAAATCGGGAAAAACGGATGGGAACATATCGTTGATCTTAAACTTAATGAAGAAGAAAAAGCGATGTTTGCAAAAAGCGCAGATGCTGTTCGCACCATGAACAACGTTTTGCACGACATGAAACTAATTTAATCAGAAGATATTACTTTTCCATACTTGAAAAAGAGGTTCCCTCGTGAGAGGAAACCTCTTTTTTTGACTTATTAGCAATATCAATGCGTCAAATACCCAAAGAAAGAAGTATTTAAGATACAAATTACTTTAAAATAAGCATAGATCAACAAAACAATGGCAATAATGAGATTCCGTAAAAACAGCATAATTAGTTGTTTTTTAAAAGAAAACAAGTGCCTTTGAAATGAATTTCATTATACAATGAAACTTTTCCTGTCAAATTGTTGCATTTTTAGAAAATATCAGTACCTTTGTCGCCAACAAAAAAACGAAAAGAGATGAATTATTCCTTGCTACTCGTGAACGTGGTAGTCCTTTTGGTGAATTCCTAAAGGTGAGACGGGCATGTAGTAACATGAAAAAGATAAAAAACAAAAAGCCTTTCTCACCAAATCGTGAGGAAGGCTTTTTTATATAAGTAATATGAACAATATAATGTCGTGTATTGAATTTTAACCTCTCCCTAAATCCCTCTCCAAAGTAGAGGGACTTTGCCGATTTCAACTATGAAGATTTACGACACTATTTATTTTCTACTACTTATGGAAGGGAACAAAGCTTCCTTAAATTTATAACTAGAATTAAATATATATCATTTTATCAAAATACATTATGATAGACTCATCGCTTAACAACAACAAAACTGCACATTCTATTCCATTACGGAGTAACTCTACGACGCAAGGACGATTAATGGCAGGCGCACGTTCTCTATGGCGTGCTAATGGAATGCAAAATGAACAAATGGGAAAACCAATCATAGCAATTGTCAATTCATTTACTCAATTTGCTCCGGGACATGTTCACCTACATGAAATAGGTCAAGAAATCAAGAAAGAAATTGAACAATTAGGTTGCTTTGCAGCCGAATTTAATACAATTGCTATTGACGATGGAATTGCGATGGGGCATGATGGAATGCTTTATTCACTCCCATCGCGCGACTTGATTGCCGATAGCGTAGAATACATGGTGAACGCTCATAAAGCGGATGGGATGATTTGCATCAGCAATTGTGATAAGATTACTCCAGGCATGTTAATGGCAGCTATGCGTTTGAATATCCCCACCGTGTTTGTCTCAGGAGGACCCATGGAAGCAGGCAGGTTAGGTGATAAGGAACTTGATTTAATTGATGCAATGGTTCAAAGCGCTGATGAAGAAGTAAGCGACAAAGAATTGAGTCAAATCGAAAATGCTGCATGTCCCACTTGTGGTTCTTGTTCCGGGATGTTCACTGCTAACTCGATGAATTGTTTAAATGAAGCAATAGGCATGGCACTACCTGGAAATGGGACAATAGTCGCCACACATGCAAACCGGAAACATCTCTTTTCACAAGCAGCACAATTTATTGTTGCCAATTGTAACAAATATTACAATGAAGGCGATACATCCGTTCTTCCACGTTCCATTGTGACCCGTTCGGCAGTTCTCAATGCCATGACGTTAGACATTGCAATGGGAGGATCCACGAACACTGTTTTACACCTTTTAGCGATAGCTCATGAGGCAGAAGTATCTTTCTCAATGACTGATATTGATAAGCTTTCACGTCAGACACCTGTATTGTCTAAAGTAGCACCAAGTTCGCATTATCATGTCCAAGATGTAAATCGCGCAGGTGGCATTCTCTCTATTTTAGGAGAATTAGCAAAAGGAGGTCTAATTGATGGCTCTGTAAAACGAGTTGATGGACTTACGCTTACCGAAGCCATAGAAAAATATAGTTTAACCTCTAATCAGGTGTCGGAAGAAGCTATAGAACTATGGAGAAGTGCTCCGGCACATCATTTTAACTTAGTTCTGGGGTCACAAAGCAGCAAATATAAAATTCTGGATGATGATCGTGCAAAGGGCTGCATTCGAGACATAGAACATGCTTATGCACAAGATGGGGGGTTAGCTATATTATATGGGAATTTGGCACATGACGGATGTGTCGTCAAAACAGCCGGAGTAGATCCTTCCATTCTCCATTTTGAAGGGACAGCAAAGGTGTTTAGTTCGCAAGAAGCAGCTGTTGAAGGCATTTTAAACGGATCGATTGAAGCTGGTGACGTAGTTGTCATTACTTATGAAGGCCCTAAAGGAGGTCCCGGAATGCAGGAAATGCTTTATCCAACGTCATATATTAAATCGAAGAAGTTAGGCAAAGCATGCGCCTTGATCACCGATGGCCGTTTTTCAGGAGGCACATCCGGATTATCCATTGGCCACATTTCACCTGAAGCAGCTTCAGGTGGCAATATTGGATTAGTAAAAGATGGAGACAAAATCATCATCGACATCCCTAATCGTTCCATTCAATTAGCAATTACGGATGAAGCATTGGCTTTACGCCGCCAAGCAGAAGAAAGTCTTGGGAAAGATGCTTTCACTCCAAAAGGTCGAAATCGTCATATTTCAAAATCACTCAAAGCGTATGCCTCGTTAGTCAGCTCGGCCGACAAAGGCGCAATACGTGTCATTTGACCAAATAAATAACAACATAAAACAATTCCATTAATCATTCTATTTCGACATGTCAAATTAGCGCTTGCGAAAATAACAATCGAATAAAAAAGACTAAGTATGAGTAATCAAAAGATTTCAGGAGGAGAAGCTCTTATGCGAGCCTTTATAGCTGAAAAGGTTGAGACAATTTTCGGCTATCCGGGAGGAGCAATCATGCCGGCATATGATGCTTTATACGATTTCAGAGATCAATTGCGGCATGTTTTAGTTCGACACGAACAAGGGGCTACACATGCAGCACAAGGATATGCCCGGGTAACCGGTAAAACAGGAGTAGTGTTAGTCACTTCTGGTCCTGCTGCCACTAACGTTATTACAGGGGTCACTGACGCCATGATTGACAGCACTCCATTGGTCGTTATCACCGGCCAAGTCGTTTCCTCCCTATTGGCAACCGATGCTTTTCAGGAAACTGACGTTGTAGGCATCACACAACCAATCACTAAATGGAGCTATCAGATTCGCAACGCTTCAGAAATAGCATGGGCAGTAGCTCGTGCCTTTTACATTGCAAGAGAAGGAAGGCCGGGCCCTGTTGTTCTGGATTTAACGAAAAATGCTCAGTCTGAACTTACTGAGTTTGATTACCAGCCCTGCTCATACATACGCAGCTATGTGCCGATCTCTAAACCAAATTCTCTTCACATTGAAGAAGCAGCAAAGCTTATCAACACTGCTCAGCGTCCTTATGCATTAGTAGGCCAAGGTGTAATTCTGGGTAATGCGGAAAAAGAGTTAATTACTTTTTTAGAGAAAGCACAAATTCCTGCAGCATGTACATTACTTGGGCTATCTGCGCTATCCTCACAACATCCATTATTCAAAGGAATGCCGGGTATGCATGGCAACTACGGGTGTAACATAAAAATAAATGAATGTGATGTATTAATAGCCATTGGGATGCGTTTCGATGATCGAATAACCAGCAACTTGGATACTTTTGCAAAACAAGCAACCATTATTCATTTCGATATCGATCCTGCAGAAATAGATAAAAATGTTATAGCTGACGTTCCTATCCTTGGTAATGTAAAAGAAACACTTCCATTAGTAACAGAGTTATTGACACCTATTCGTCACGATGAATGGATTTCCAGTTTTGACTCTTATGATGCTATCGAATATGAAGAAGTAATAAAAGAAGAAACAGAACCAACAAGCAACGATATTAAGATGGGTGAGGTAGTTAAGAAAATATCAGAAGCTACTCACCACAAAGCTGTTCTTGTGACCGACGTGGGACAAAATCAGATGATGGGAGCACGCTATTCAAAATTTTCTCAAAGCCGAAGCTTTGTTACTTCCGGCGGGCTGGGCACCATGGGATTTGGATTACCGGCTGCTATCGGGGCTAAAGTGGGAGTACCGAGTCGTACCGTTTGTCTGTTTTCAGGTGATGGTGGATTTCAAATGACGATGCAAGAGTTAGGTACCATTATGCAAGAAAAATTAGGTGTAAAAATAATTATTCTCAACAATAGTTTTCTTGGAATGGTACGACAATGGCAAGAGATGTTCTTTGACGAACGATACTCATTCACCACGATGCACAATCCTGATTTTGTCGCAATTGCAGCAGCTTATGGCATTAAGGGGAAACACGCAACGACACATGAAGAGTTAGATGAAGCCATTGAAGAAATGTTCCAAGACGATGCTCCCTACTTACTTGAAGTTAAGATTGAAGCAAAAGGAATGGTTTTTCCTATGGTACCTTCAGGGGCATCTATCAGTGATGTGCGTTTAAAATAGGAATGATAAGGATGAATCATAGGGTTGACCTTCTATGTCTGTTATGATAAACATTACAATAAGCACATTTGGAACAATAAATAGTTAATTAACAATTTCTTTATCAGAAAAGGATTAGATAGAATCGTTATGGAACAAACACTTTATACCATCATTGTATTCACTGAGAACCGGCCAGGGATACTGAATCAAGTATCCATTATTTTTGCACGGAGACGTTTGAATATTGAAAGTCTCAATGTATCGGCATCATCTATTCATGGCATTCATAAGTTTACTATCACTGCCATGGCTGATCAAAGCACAATCTCAAAAGTGGTCAAAGAGTTAGAGAAACGGATCGATGTGCTGAAAGCTTATTTCTACACGGACAGTGAAATCATATATCAAGAAACTGCTCTTTATAAGGTCGACACAGAGGCTGTATTAAACAGCGATGTCATTGAAGAATTGGTACGGAAATACAATGCCCGTTTTTTAGAGATCACCCGCTCTTTTTCAGTAATCGAAATGACCGCCCACACAGATGAGATTCAAGAATTCTTCGATGCTTTAGATGAGTTTGGTGTTATGCAATTCGTTCGTTCAGGACGTATCGCAATTACCAAATCAACCAAAGAGTTATTGAGTGATTTTTTAGCAGAACGAAAGGAAGACGATCCACATTAAGCAATTACATTCATACGATTACAGAAGCCTTAAGCCGGTTGCATACAACAACTGCTTAAGGCTTTTTTACAATAGACTAAATAACAACGTATTGAAGATTTAGCACGTATGAACAAATAGTCGTATCTTTGTAGCAATTTAAGGAATAAAAAACAATTAAAACTATTTCAACGATGAATGTAGTAACAAAAACCATTACAATGAGTGATGGGCGAACCATTACCATTGAAACAGGCAAACTGGCAAAACAAGCCGATGGGTCTGTGGTGGTTAAAATGGGCAAAACCATGCTATTAGCAACGGTATGTGCAGCCAAAGATGCCGTACCCGGCACTGACTTCATGCCGTTATCTGTCGATTACAAAGAAAAATATGCCTCTTCAGGAAGATTTCCCGGGGGGTTTACTCGTAGAGAGGGGCGTACTTCAGACTATGAAATTTTAGTTTCCCGTTTAGTTGACCGTGCATTAAGACCGCTTTTCCCGGATGACTTTCATGCTGAAACATTTGTCAATGTGATGTTGATTTCTGCCGACGGAATTGATATGCCCGATGCATTAGCAGGGTTAGCTGCCTCAGCTGCCTTAGCTGTATCAGATGTGCCTTTCAACGGGCCAATCTCAGAAGTAAGGGTTGCACGTATAGATGGAAAATTTATTGTAAATCCGACTTTTGAACAACTTCAAAGTGCCGATATTGACATTATGGTAGCAGCCACAATCGACAACATCATGATGGTGGAAGGTGAGATGGATGAAGTGGGAGAAGCTGATTTATTGGAAGCGATTAAAACAGCCCACGAAGCCATTATTCCCCAGTGCAAAGCTCAATTGGAACTCATGGAAGCGGTAGGAAAAACAGAGAAACGTCTTTATTGCCATGAGGAAAATGATGACGAATTACGCAAAGACATTCATGACAAAACATTTCCCAGTGCATTCGCATTAGCAAAAGCAAAAAACACAGACAAACATGCACGTAGCGATGCATTCGAGGCCGTAAAAAAAGCATATATTGACACACTTGATCCTGAAATTGCATCTTCAAAGGCAGAACTAATTGAACGATATTATCACGCAGTGGAGAAAGAAGCTATGCGTCGGGCAATTTTAGACGAAGGAATTCGTCTTGATGGACGTACTACTACAGAAATTCGTCCTATATGGTCGGAAGTGAATTATTTGCCCGGAACGCACGGTTCAGCAATCTTTACACGAGGGGAAACACAATCGCTTACCACAGTTACCCTTGGGACAAAGGTGGACGAAAAAATCATCGATGATGCATTAGCACAAGGTAAAGATCGATTTTTGTTACACTATAACTTTCCACCCTTTTCTACCGGAGAAGCTCGTGCATCACGAGGTACAGGACGGCGTGAAATAGGACACGGTAACTTAGCTCTTCGCGCACTGAAAAGGATGATTCCAGAAGATTATCCTTATGTGATTCGTGTCGTATCCGATATTCTTGAATCAAACGGGTCATCATCGATGGCAACGGTTTGTGCAGGTACATTAGCATTAATGGATGCCGGTGTAGCAATAAAGAAGCCTGTTTCAGGTATCGCTATGGGTTTGATTTCAGAAAACAAAGGAAAAAGCTTTGCTATCCTATCCGACATTCTTGGCGATGAAGATCACTTGGGTGATATGGACTTCAAAGTGACTGGAACACGTGATGGGATTACGGCCACTCAAATGGATATCAAAGTAGATGGACTCTCCTTTGAAATTTTGGAAAAAGCGCTATTACAAGCACGTATTGGAAGAATGCACATCTTAGATAAGATTGCTGAAACACTTCAGGAACCACGCGAAGATCTAAAACCACATGCACCACGTATCGTGGTTATGGCAATTCCAAAAGACATGATTGGTGCTGTTATTGGCCCGGGTGGTAAAATCATTCAAGGTATTCAAGCAGAAACAGGTGCAAATGTAGCAATCGAAGAAATTGGCAACATAGGTCGCGTTGAGATTTCAGCCACGAACAAAGCCTCTTTAGATGCCGCTGTGGATCGCGTAAAAGGCATAACCGCTATCCCGGAAGTAGGAGAAATCTATCATGCAAAAATCAAGTCCATAATGCCTTATGGTGCTTTTGTCGAATTCCTTCCAGGCAAAGAAGGACTTCTCCATATTTCAGAAATTGCATGGAAACGGCTTGAAAGCGTTGAAGAAGCAGGCTTGAAAGAAGGAGATGCTATTGAAGTGAAACTTGTAGATGTTGACCAAAAAAGTGGGAAGTTTAAACTTTCACACAAAGTGCTCACACCTCGCCCACCACGTGAAGAGGGGACTCCTCATCAACAATAATTCTCTTCAAAAAAGGAAGCATTTTGCATCAATCGCTTCCAATGTAACTACACAATAAGCAGTAAGAAAATGGCGACTATTTTCGTTGAAAAACGGGAATAGTCGCTATTTTCTTACTATTATCATACTTTATAATGTACCTTTGCAATCTAATGATTATCCAATTAGATAGCATTCAAATTGAGATCATCCATCAATAGAAATACAGAAACTCTTATCAACAGAATACAAAATCAATCTGTCTGCATTTTTACTGTCAGAAGGGAATGCATTAGAAAAAACCATGATTCAGTTTCCCATCTTAAAAAAGGATATATATTCTATGATAAAATGACAAAGCAGTTTTCTGTGAAATTGTAATTCCAAACATTCTCAACTATGTTAGATGATGATTATTTCATGAAACAGGCTCTCACCGAAGCTCGTAAAGCCGCCAACCAAGGCGAAGTCCCTATTGGAGCTATCATTGTGTGGCAGAATCAAATCATTGCACGAGCATATAATCAGACAGAAACCCTGAATGACGTAACAGCCCACGCAGAAATGTTGGCTATCACATCAGCAACAAACACATTAGGCGGTAAATACCTGACAGAGTGCACACTTTATGTTACAGTTGAACCTTGTGTAATGTGCGCGGGCGCATTAGCCTGGGCACAAATCGGTCGAATAGTTTATGCTGCACCGGACGAAAAAAGAGGCTTTCTTAAATTTGCACCAAATGCTCTACATCCAAAAACGCAACTTCGTTCAGGACTATTTGAAACCGAAAGTGCAGCACTGATGATACAGTTTTTTCAAGCCAAACGCCAATAAAGGAAAGAGAACAATCAAAAAGAAAAATGTTTTTTTTGTATATCGCCTTGTACAATCTATAAATTCCCGGAGAAAATCCATTTATTGGTTCTTGACAAGTCATTCTCTATTTCCCCTCTTTTTGGATAAAACAATAGTCACTTTTTCTATTTCACCACCAAGAGGAGGAGATAATTTTGAAAGCCGTATTTCCAACGCCTGAATCGAAACAAACGTTTCCATGAGCTTATTCAAAATACGATCTGCTAAATGTTCTAACAATTTTGAAGGAATCATCATTTGTTCTTTCACCAACAAATAAACAGCTTCATAATTCAAGGTATCTGACAATTGATCAGTTTTTACAGCATCACCAAAAGGAAGAACTATCTTTAAATCAACTACAAAATTATTGCCAATTCGCTGCTCTTCTATATAAAAACCATGATAAGCATAAAAACGCATCTTTTCGAGCAAAATTTCTTCCATAGAAAAATTATATTAAAAGTTATCTTCTTGCTCGAATATATAAAATTACCCCAACTATCAAAAACGAAATATTAGGCAGCCACACGGCTAAAATTGCAGGCAACGCTCCACTTACAGCAAAGGTGGATGAAATTGTGGAAAACAGAATATACAACGCACTCAATGCCAGCCCAATTCCGATATGTAACCCCATGCCACCACGCACTTTACGAGAAGCTAATGATACGCCAATTAATGTCAGAATGAAGGCTGCCAAAGGATTAGCAAATCGTTTGTCATATTCAACAGCAAAAGCACCAATATTACCAACACCCCGTTTTTTTTGACGACTAATATACCCATGAAGTGCACCGTTAGTCATTTGAGGAGCTTCTTGAAAAGTGATGAAAAAATCTGCCGGCTGCATCAGGATAGTTGTATCCAATTTAGTTCCCCGTTTTAACTGCTCCCGTAACCCTTTAAACTCACGAATCATATAATTTTTTACCGTCCAACGATATGCTGAATCCCATCGAATGCTATCAGCGGTCATACGCGAGACTAAACTCTTACCTTTAAATTGGTCTAACGAAAAGCGTGTACCAACATTACTTTTCGACTCGAAACGTTCAATGTAAGCGACAACGTTTTTCTCCACTTTCATTTGAATATTTCGTGCATTATCCGTCATGAATGGTTTCACATATTTATCTTCAAATTTTAACCGTACACGATTTGCTGGTGGAATAATGTACCCACTAAGCACAAAAGTAAGAGATGCAATGATAGCTGCAGAAATTGCATAGGGTACCATCAACCTCTTGAAACTCATTCCACTTGACAAAATCGCTATAATCTCTGTATTTCCAGCCAATTTCGAAGTGAAGAAAATAACGGAAATAAAAGTAAACAGAGGGCTGAATAAATTAATGAAATAGGGAATAAAATTGAGGTAATAATCAAATATAATAGCTTTTAGTGGAGCATGGTGGTCATAAAAAGCATCCATTTTTTCACTTGTATCTATAACAATGACAATACTAATTATCAGCGCAATAGAAAAGAAATACGTGCCAATAAACTTCTTAATGATATAAATATCAATTTTTTTCAGTGGATGCATTTTATTCATTCTTGGTTAGCAAATCAGACAATAGCCCTTGCTCTTTGATACGATATTTATCATTAACCTTTTCCACTCGGCAAGATTCCACAAAAGCATCGTGTTCAAAGACTAATAACTCATTGCTTGCTGATGCTTCTTCCAACAAATGTTCCTTATCTTCCATAGAAGTAATTGGAAAGGTATCATAAGCCGACACCCATGCAATGGGAATAGATGCAGCTACCGGAATCACATCTCCCACATAAACCAGCGTATTGGAATTATCATAAGTAACATAAGGCACTAATTGGCCAACAGTATGACCATTAAATATCTTCAACGTGATATGATCATCTATCTTAACGTTCGCATCTACAAATTTTAATTTGCCAGCATCAAATACGGGAAGCATATTCTCTCTAAAATAAGAATCCCCTTCACGAACATTTGGATGCAAAAAGTTTTCCCATTGAGAACGTCCTACCCATATAGTTGCATTGGGAAAAGTTAGGTCAACACCCTTGCCATTTACGCTATACAAGGTTGTCCCGCCACAATGATCAAAATGAAGATGTGTCATTACTACGTCAGTAACCTGATTACATGTATAACCATGATGTGCTAATTCTTCATCAAAATCTATAATTTTCGTAAAGTCGTAATATTTCAAATATTCTAATTGCTTCTTCCCAACTCCGGTATCAATCAATATAAGTCGATCAGCAAATTCAATTAAAAGTATACGCATGGCTAAACGACAAAAATTCTGATCATTACATGGATATCGTTTTTCCCAAACACGCTTTGGAACGACACCAAACATGGCACCACCATCAACATGAAAAAAACCTGCTTCTATCTTCGTTATCTTCATAAAAACATTGTAATTTTGCAGCGAAATTAGAAAGAATAGTTAGAACTGCAAAACAACCCTGATTATGAGGCTTAGATTGACATTATGAAAAGCAATGTTTATCATAATCGACAAAAAATCGATCAAATAAAAGAGAAAATACATTTGATTCATTTTGATCAATTTCTTAGCATGATTCAACAAACAGGGTTTCAAATATGAAACATCTTCATTTTATTGCAATTGGTGGAGCAGCCATGCACAATTTAGCCATTGCGTTGAGCAAAAAACCGAATTACATTGTGACAGGTTCAGATGACGAAATCTTTGAACCTTCAAAAAGCCGTTTAAAAGCAAATGGACTTTTACCTGATGTTTGGGGATGGAATCCCGAGAAAATCACAAAAGATATTGATGCAGTCATTGTTGGAATGCACGCTAAAGCTGATAATCCCGAATTGCTGCGTGCTAAAAAATTAGGCATTGATATTTTTTCTTTTCCTGAATATTTATACCAACAAACACAAAAAAAGACCCGAATTGTTGTTGGAGGAAGCCACGGCAAGACTACAACTACAGCCATAATCTTACATGTACTTCATAAACGTAACATGGCAGTCGATTTTATGGTTGGCGCACAACTTGAAGGATTTGATACGATGGTGAAGCTTTCGTATGATGCTCCTATTGCTGTTTTCGAAGGTGATGAATACTTAACTTCTCCATTAGACCCACGCCCTAAATTTCATTTATATCATCCTCATATTGCTGTTCTAACCGGCATTGCTTGGGACCATATTAATGTTTTCCCCACTTTTGAAATGTATGTAGCTCAATTTAAAAAATTTGCTGACTTAATTGAGAGAGAAGGACGTCTCATTTACTTTGAGAAAGATGAACAATTACAAAATATAGTTGATAATTTACGCCCCGACATTGTAGCCATTCCTTACCAAACACCCGAATATGAAATAACAAACGGGATTACATCCATTATTCACAAAGGAATAAAATATCCACTGCTTATTTTTGGAGAACATAACTTACAAAATATAGCTGCAGCATGGTTTGTTTGCAAACAACTCGGTGTAAACGAGAACGATTATTACACAGCTCTACAAGATTTCAAAGGAGCATCAAACCGATTGCAGAAAATCGTCAAATCACCTGACGCAATTGCTTACAAAGATTTTGCACACTCTCCTTCCAAACTGAAAGCAACAGTTAATGCAGTCAAAAAACAATTCCCGGACAAAGAACTTATCGCATGTATGGAGCTGCATACTTACAGCAGCCTGAGGTCTGACTTTTTACCACATTACAAACATTGTATGAAAGAGGCTGATGAAGCCTTCGTATATTTCAATCCAGAAGTGATTGAACATAAGCACTTAGCTCAAATATCAGAAGACGAAATTACAAGAGCTTTTGGTGGAGAAAATGTTCATGTTTATTCAAATAGTTCTGAGCTTCAAGAAAAATTACGACAAATCAATTTTCATAACAAAGTGTTGTTATTTATGACTTCGGGAAATTTTTCAGGCATTGATCTGGAAGCTTTTGCCAAGGAGTTATTGAAACAATAAACGCTCATTGTCTTCAATTGGGAGAATGAACCGCACGTCCAATTTTAATGATCTCACCACATATGGAAGAAACTAAACAGGCACAATTCGACATACGATATATGCAAATGGCACAAATTTGGGCTCAAAATTCGTATTGCAAACGACGAAAAGTAGGTGCTCTTATTGTTCATAACAACATGATCATTTCAGATGGTTATAACGGGACACCTTCCGGATTTCCAAATCAGTGCGAAGACAAGGAAAACAAGTCTTATCCTTATGTGCTACATGCCGAAGCTAATGCAATTACAAAAATAGCTCGCTCCAACAATAGTAGCCAAGGTGCTACATTATATGTCACTTCATCACCTTGCATTGAATGCGCCAAATTAATTATCCAATCGGGTATAAAACGGGTAGTTTATGGAGAACCATACCGACTTTCCGATGGCATTGATTTGCTTAAGCAAGCTAATATTACCGTCGATTTTATTGAAATTCATTCTTCAAACTTATGAAAACCTGGAAAAAAATTGCATTCCCTTTTTCTTTGGCTATTATTTTAGCTTTAGGAATTTTAATTGGGAATTTTCTGGCAATGCGCAACGATGTAGGAAATACCATTGGATTTTTCCGTTCACTTGGACTTGATAAAAATAAGCTTTCTGAACTCCTCAATCTCATAAGCACCCGTTACGTCGATAGTGTTAATGTCAACAACATCACAGATAATGCCATGAGCAGCATATTGGATAATCTCGATCCACATTCTGTTTATATTCCAGCAAAAGATCTGGAAGCAACTAATGAGCAATTGGAAGGGAAATTCGGCGGTATTGGAGTGGAATTTACTTTACAAAACGATACGATTCTTGTAGTGGCAGTAGTGCATGGTGGACCTTCTGAAAAAATGGGAATTTTACCCGGGGACCACATTATCTCTGTCAACGATACTGCCTTTGTTGGTAAATCGATCAGCAATGAGAAAGTAATGAATAAATTGCGAGGTCCAAGTGGTACTACAGTTACCATTGGAATAAAACGCGCCGAACGTCGCAACATACTCACGTATGCCATTACTCGAGGCGAAATTCCTGTTAACAGCGTTGAAGCTGCTTACATGATAACACCTCAAATAGGATACATTAAAGTAAGCAAGTTTGGTGATACAACGTACTCGGAATTTTTGACAGCATTAGCAAAACTTCGCAACCAAGGGGCATCCAAACTGATCATTGATTTACGTGGAAATATCGGAGGGTGGATGGAGGCAGCTATCAAAATGGTAAATGAATTTTTACCAAAAAATGAACTAATCGTTTATGCTCAGGGGAGGACATATCCACGCGCTGAATATTACTCTGATGGACGAGGGTCATTCCCAAATATCAAAATTGCAGTGCTTATTGATGAATGGTCTGCTTCGGCTTCCGAAATTTTTTCCGGTGCTATACAGGATAACGATCGTGGTTTGATCATCGGAAGACGTTCATATGGAAAAGGGTTAGTACAGCAACAGTTTGAATTCTCCGATAAATCAGCTGTTCGCCTTACAATTGCACGATACTATACTCCTTCAGGGCGTTGTATCCAAAAACCATATCAGATGGGAAAAGATCAGGCCTATGAAAATGATTTTCTTAATCGTTATCTGCACGGCGAATTTTTCTCAAAAGACAGTATTAAACTGGATAAACAAGTAAAATTCAAGACTAGAGAAGGCCGTATTGTATATGGAGGGGGAGGAATCATGCCTGATATTTTTGTACCGATGGATACTGTCGGTTACACTCCTTACTATCGTCGATTAGTCGATCATAGTATTCTCTTCCAATTTGCTGTAAATTACACAAATCAGCACCGCAAACAATTGGAAAAATATGATACATGGCAAAAATTGAATCAATATCTTTCAAATCAACCTCTTGCTCAACATTTAGCTATATATGCTGCTTCAAAAGGAATTCCTAAGCATTACTATTTCTTTGGAATATCTCATTCGCTGATCTCCAATCAAGTGAAAGCGTATATTATTCGCAATTTAATGGGTGATGAAGGATATTATCACACATGGAATCAAACCGATAAAACTGTACAAAAAACGATTGATGCATTGAACAAGTAAACTGTTTACTGGAGTTAAATCACGAATTCAATGAATAAGGTTTTCATAAAAATAGCAAATCTCTAACGTAAGCCTGTGATATTACATTATCTTTGTCAATCTCAAATAAAGCGGAATCTAAAGTTTTTAAGATTCCGCTTTTTTGAACTTATCATAAATATTTACTTTCGCAAAGTGAATATGCTTTTATCAACATGCATTAATAATCTCTATCATTCACACATAAAAACAGACTTAAAGATTGGCATTAAGCTTTATATCAAGACATTGTAATTCAAAAAACATGAATAAAACTGTACTCCCTTCCAAAACCTTTATCGCACTATCTTGTGCAGTTCTCCTCTTCACACAATGTTCAACAAAAAAAGGCGATCTCCAAAATTTAACTCAGATTAATGTACCAGCTACAAAAGGGAAACTTCCTATTGCTTACATAAATGTTGACACTCTTATAGCATATTACCAATTAGCTAAAGATGCTAATGAAGAACTTTTACAAGGACAAGAAGATTCACGTCAACGCATCAATGTACGTGCCAAACAATTGCAAGAAGACATGGCGAATTTTGAAACCAAAATGAAGAACAATGCTTTTTTAAGTAGAGAAAGAGCAGAACAAGAAAATAATCGTTTAGTTGCCAAACAAAAAGAACTTCAAGATCTTAATCAGCAATTAACGAATCAATTAATGGCACAACAACAACGATTCAATGAACAATTGCGTGACACAATTAATCAATTTTTAAAGAGCTATTGCCCTGCAAAACATTATCAAATTGTTCTATCAACGAATTCAGCCAACGATAATGTACTTTATGCCGCTGATGGATATGATATTACAAAAGATGTGATCAAACAACTTAATGCTCGCTATTCAAGAAAAAAATAATTATAAGCCTCTATAATTCTTTAATATCGCCTTGAAGACGCATTCCTTTCAAGGCGTTTTTTTATGTCTTTCTTATGATTCTTCTCGATGATCTTTCTCCAATCGGTTATATTCACAAACTTCACGGTATGAAAGGAGAACTGATGGCATTACTCACAGTGAGTCTGCAATCATTTGAACATGATTTTCTGATTCTGGAAATTGACGGAATTTATGTCCCTTTTTTCATTAAAAGCAAACTCATTAAAAAAGATCATTCAATACTGCTAACATTTGAAGGTATTTCATCGGCAGAAAAAAGTAAACGATTGATTGGAAAAACAGTTTATCTCCCAAAACATACTGCTCAAATAGTAATTGCTCCTCCTAAATCAGAGATTCATCAACTTATTGGATATACGATTATCGACAGAATAAAAGGAGAAATTGGTATTATTGAAGCAATTGAAGATACGACAGAAAATATTCTTTTTGTTATATCATACAAAAACACAGAATTATTAATCCCTGTTGTTGAAAAGTTCATAGAAAAGATTGATGATCGCAGGAAAGCCATTATTACACAATTACCCGTAGGATTACTTGAACTTAATCGGAAAGAATAAGCTGTTTTTTCTCTTTCACTGCCTCTTTCAAAATCCATCCAAAGAAAACACATTAAAAATCAATAAGATGTTTCCTAAATAAGGAAATATTTCTTTATTCGTGCGCACCCATGAAAAAAAAATCGTACATTTGTGGGTTAAAATTTTCAACAAGAGTATTAGTAAACCCGATATATAAATCCCTAAAAACAAACAAGATGATGACAAAAAACAAAAAATTGATTGATTGGGTAAACGAGTGGGCTGCTTGGTGCACTCCTACAAACGTTCAATGGTGTGATGGCTCTAAAGAAGAGAATCAGCGGTTGCTTGATGGTATGGTTGCCAGTGGTATGGCAACAAAGTTAAACGAGAAAAAACGTCCGGGAAGTTATGCGTTCAATTCAGACCCAAGTGATGTAGCACGTGTTGAAAATCGCACGTTTATTTGTTCCACAAAAAAGGAAGATGCCGGACCTACCAACAACTGGATGGCACCGGACGAAATGAAGGCTACTTTGAAAGCTCTTTATAAGGGGTGCATGAAAGGTCGTACCATGTACGTTATCCCATTTTCAATGGGCCCTCTCGGTTCAAAAATCGCACATATTGGCGTTGAAATAACAGATTCTCCTTATGTTGTCGTTAACATGCGCATCATGACACGTATGGGGAAAAAGGTATTAGATATTTTGGGCGAGAATGGAACATTTATCCCTGCCATGCACTCTGTTGGTGCTCCATTAGAACCTGGCCAAAAAGACAGCAAATGGCCATGTGCACCTATTGAAAAGAAATATATTTCACATTTTCCAGAAACCTATGAAATTTGGTCGTTTGGTTCAGGTTATGGTGGAAACGCCTTGTTAGGAAAAAAATGTTTCGCTTTGCGAATTGCTTCGAAAATGGCAAAAGATCAAGGCTGGATGGCAGAACACATGCTCATTTTAGGCATTACTAATCCAAAAGGCGAAAAGAAATATATTGCCGCAGCATTTCCATCAGCTTGCGGTAAAACTAACTTGGCCATGCTCATCCCTACCATTCCAGGGTGGAAGGTTGAAACAGTTGGTGACGACATTGCATGGATGAAATTTGGAGAAGATGGTCGCTTATATGCCATTAACCCCGAAGCCGGATTCTTTGGTGTTGCACCTTTCACTTCCATGGACACTAATCCTAACGCTATGATTTCAGCAAGCGCAAATACAATTTTCACAAATGTAGGAGTTACACCTGATGGTGACATTTGGTGGGAAGGTATTGGAACGGATTGCCCTGCAGGTACCATTGACTGGAAAGGACGTGTATTTGATCCGGCATTGGGAGAACCTTGTGCTCACCCCAACGCTCGCTTTACAGCACCAGCTTATCAATGTCCTGCTATTGACGCAGCATGGGAAGATCCTGCAGGTGTTCCTATTTCTGCAATCCTATTTGGAGGACGCCGTCCTTCCACAGTTCCCCTCATTCATGAATCAACCAGTTGGAATCACGGTGTATTCATGGGATCGATTGTCGGTTCTGAAGTTACTGCCGCCGCCATTGGTTTGAAAGCAGGTGTACGTCGTGACCCATTTGCTATGCTTCCATTCTGTGGATACAACATGGGAGATTATTTTGGTCATTGGATTGAAATTGGAGAAAAAACGACTGCTGACAAGTTACCGAAGATTTTCTTCGTAAACTGGTTCCGTAAAGATAATGGTAAATGGTTATGGCCTGGTTATGGAGAAAACAGCCGTGTGTTGGCATACATCTTCGATCGTTGCAATGGACAAGGAAAAACCGTTGATTCTCCAATCGGTAAAATTCCTGCTCCAAATGCAATCAACACAATAGGGTTAGATATGAAAGCAGATCAAATTGAAAAAGCATTAGCAGTAAATGTTGATGAATGGAAAGATGAAGTTGCTTTAATTGAAAAACACTATGAAATATTCGGAAGCCATCTTCCTAAAGAATTGAAGGTTGAATTAGCTGGTCTAAAAAAGCGCTTAGGAATGTAAGAAATAACTAGCACGCAAGTATAAGATGACTCGAGGGAGAATGAAATTATCATTCTCCCTCGTTTTTTTTGAAGAGAAAAAACAAGCCTTCATCATGACAAATCCTTTTCCTGATATTGAAATTGTATCGTTTGCAAAGAGTAAAGGAAGGAATAACACCATAAATAGATAGAAATTTCAAAAAAATAATGGTACTTTTGTACTATGAATCAACAGACAACACCTATCCGATTTCCTGCAGAGTGGGAACTACAAAGCGGAGTACAACTCACTTGGCCTCACGAAAAGACCGATTGGAGTGAAATGATCGATGAAGTGATTCCATGTTTTGTATCCATTGCAAAGGAGATAGCAAAGCAGGAAAATGTTTGTATAGTTTGTCTGAACAAAAAGACGGTAATTCATCAATTTGAAGAAGCATTTGACCTCAAGAATATCTCATTTTACGAAATCCTCTCCAATGATACATGGGCACGCGATCATGCTCCAATCTCGGTTTTTAAAAATAATATTCCTGCGCTTCTTGATTTCACCTTCAATGGATGGGGACTTCAGTTTGCCGCTTGCAATGACAACTTAATAACACGCAAATTAGTTGAGAAACATGCTTTCAAAAGCAATGTATCATATCAAAACAAGTTAGATTTCGTATTAGAAGGTGGTAGCATCGAATCGGACGGAGAAGGAACACTGCTAACTACTACACGTTGTCTTCTTTCTCCCAATCGCAACGATGGCAAAACAAAAGAGGAAATTGAATTCTATTTAAAAGAAACGTTCGGATTGAAACGTGTTTTATGGTTGAACCATGGTTATTTAGCAGGCGACGATACAGGAAGCCATATTGATACTTTGTCACGTTTTTGCACCCCAGACACGATTGCTTACGTAAAATGTGACAACCCCAAAGATGAACATTTTGAAGAGTTGCAACACATGGAGTCAGAACTAAAAAACTTTATGACTTTGAAAGGAGAAGCCTACAACCTCATTCAATTACCAATGGCTGACCCTGTTTATAGCAATGAAGAACGACTTCCCGCAACATATGCCAATTTTCTGATCATTAATAATACCGTTCTTGTGCCAACGTACAATTCATCCAAAGATGCTATTGCCATGAAGCAACTTCAAGCTGCATTCCCAGATCGTGAGATAGTAGGTGTCAATTGCCTTCCGTTAATCAGGCAACACGGTTCATTACACTGTGTCACCATGCAATACCCTGATAAATTTTTATAAATCATGAAAGTAGCTCTCATTCAAATCACTCATTCTGCAGACAAGCTGTCTAACATCACCAAGTTAGAAAAGCATATCGAATCAGCAGCCAGAGAAGGGGCTAAACTTGTTGCGCTTTCTGAACTCCACAACAGCCTCTATTTTTGTCAAACCGAAGATACTGCACAATTTGATTTAGCAGAAGAAATTCCGGGTACATCCACCGAATACTTTGGCATATTGGCTAAACGGTTAGGTATCGTGTTGGTACTTTCATTGTTTGAGAAACGAACTGCCGGATTATACCATAATACCGCCATAGTGATTGAGAAAGATGGTTCCATTGCCGGGAAATATCGCAAAATGCACATTCCGGATGATCCTGCTTACTACGAAAAGTTCTATTTTACGCCAGGTGACTTAGGATTTTCTCCCATAAAAACCAGTGTTGGGAAGTTAGGCGTCATGATCTGTTGGGATCAATGGTATCCGGAAGCAGCTCGCCTGATGGCATTAGCCGGCGCTGACATACTTATTTATCCTACAGCAATTGGTTGGGAATCGACTGATTCTGATGAAGAAAAAAACCGGCAAGTGGAAGCATGGCAAACGATACAGCGAGGGCATGCTATTGCTAACGGGATTCCTCTGATTGCTGTAAACCGGACAGGATACGAAACAGATCCTTCAGGAGCAACCAACGGCATTACATTTTGGGGAAACAGTTTTGCCGTAGGGCAACAAGGAGAATGGCTTGCTCAAGCGACTTTCGATCAAGAGACAACACTGCTTGTTGACATTGACTTCAGCAGAAGTGAAGATGTGCGTCGAATATGGCCATTCTTTCGTGATCGCCGTATTGATGCCTATAATGAAATCACAAAACGATATATTGACCCACAGCATTAACCTAACATTGCACGTTCAAAAACACCGCAAAATCTTCTTATACTAACTTCGATGAAAAAGCTTATCACCCTTATCTTACTTCTCCTGTCAATGGGAGTTTACGCACAAGTAGATCATATTGAACCTGCTTTTTGGTGGATTGGCATGAAAAACCCACATCTACAAATTTTAGTTCACGGTGCTGACATTTCAAAAACCAATGTGTCGCTTCACTATCCGGGAGTACAATTGAGTGCTGTACATAAAGTGTCCAGCCCCAACTATCTTTTCCTTGATCTTTTGATTGATTCAAAAACCACTAAACCGGGAAAATTTACAATTGATTTCAAAGAAAAAGGGAAAACGATTGAGACCTGTATTTATGAGTTAAAAGCGCGCGCAAAAGGCTCCTCTCAGAGAGAAGGATTTACCAGTGCTGACGTCATTTACTTACTCATGCCCGATCGTTTTGCAAATGGGACAACCGCTAATGATAATGTTTCATCTATGATCGAACAAGCAAATCGAACTATCAATTATGGTCGTCACGGAGGCGACATTCTCGGAATGGATGAACATGTGAATTATTTGAAAGATTTGGGTGTTACAGCCGTATGGAGCACTCCACTTCTTGAAAACAATAACAAAGCTTATACTTATCACGGGTACGCCATCACAGATTACTACAAAATCGATCCACGTTTCGGCAGCAACGAAGATTACGCGCATTTTGTCAACAAATGTCACCAACAAGGCATCAAAGTAATTATGGACATGGTAGCCAATCATTGCGGAATTAACCATTGGTGGATGAAAGATTTACCTATGCCCGATTGGATTCACCAATTCCCAACCTACACGCAAACCAATTGGCAGATGAGCACTGTTGCAGACACACATGCTTCGACCATTGATAGAAAAAACTTCGTTGACGGTTGGTTTGATCACTCCATGCCTGACCTGAATCAAAACAACCCATATATGTTGACCTATTTAACTCAAAATGCAATTTGGTGGATTGAGTATTCTGGCATTAACGGCATTCGCATGGACACCTATCCTTATTGTGATGAAGAACCAATGGCAAAATGGGCAAAAGCGATCACAACTGAATATCCTCATTTCAATATCGTAGGAGAAACGTGGGCACGTGAAACTTCACAAATTGCCTATTGGCAAAAAGATGCCATTAACCCATCCCATTTTAATTCAAACCTTCCAACCGTGATGGATTTTATTCTTTTGGGAACTCTTGAGGGATGCTTCAATGATCATGGAAACGGTGATGATTCAGGCATGAAACGGATATACAATACACTTGCTAACGACTATCAGTATACCAATACCAACAACTTACTTGTTTTTGCAGAGAATCACGACACACAGCGTTTCAATTTTCTTGTCAAAAACGATATCGATAAATACAAGATGGCAATGGCCTACCTGATGACAACACGAGGAATCCCCGAGATTTATTATGGCACCGAAATTGGAATGACAGGTAACAAAGAAGTGGGCGATGGAGATATTCGTCGCGATTTCCCGGGTGGTTGGACAACGGATACGTTGAATGCCTTTACCTCAGCGGGACGAACTCCGATTCAAAACGACTATTTCAACTATTTATCGAAATTGCTGCATTGGAGACAAAACAAAGATGTGATTCATGCCGGAAAATTGATTCATTACATTCCCCAAAATGATGTGTATGTCTATTTTCGTTTCAATGCCAAAGAAACGGTTATGGTGATTCTCAACAACAACGACACGGAACAAACTTTAAGCACCGCCCGTTTCTCTCAATGTACCAAAAGCTTTACTCAAGGGACAGATGTGGAAAGTGGCCAAACTTATCAGCTTCAGTCTTCTCTGACAATCTCCCCAAAAACAGCTTTAATTCTTGAACTGAAATAGCGGGTTGCAAACAAGCGCTCCTTTTAAAAATCGTGATAATGATTCAAAAAAAATTGATTACTGCTGTATCTGCGAACCTTACATGTTGGGGTTGGCTGTCTATCCTCATCTTTCTTTTCAATCAACCTATTATGGCACAATCAGGAGACATTCATCGAGACAATGCTGTTGCACTATTTCAGCATGGAGATTTCTTGGCATTACAACAACTTCAAAATGTGATTCATAACGGCAAAAAAGTTGCAAGCCATTACAAGCAGGAAATTGATTCTTTAGTTGAAATTTCACGGCGCATTCAACATGATTTTAATCTATCGGAAACAGAAGTGGATACTTTGTTGCAAAAACAAGGTGTTCATTATACGCCTGCTGAAAAACAAGCCTGGGAAGCAAAAGGTTGGTTGGAAACACGGTCGATAAACGGAGAAAAGCGTTACTTCTCTCGTTCAGTCAGCAACTTGAAACTCAGGTTAGAACAAGTTCAAGAGAGTATGACCAACTCGTTACCGCCTTTAGACGAGCTATCAAAGTTTCGGTTGACTCATACTGCAACCGTGATTGATCAAACCAAACAGAATGGTCAACTTAGTAATCCCGTTGACTATAAGATAACTTATACAATAACGGTAAAGCCTGATGTGGTTCCAGATGGAGATACACTGCGGTGTTGGATGCCTTATCCGAAGGAAAATCACGCCCGGCAAACAAACGTTGTATTGCTTCATACATTCCCGGTGACATCTGACATAGCACCTGATTCGGTTGAGCAACGTTCCATTTATTTTGAACAAAAAGCAAAGAAAGGTGAACCTACCGTTTTTCAAATCATCTTCACCTACCGGTCTTATGCCCAATCATATGATCTGTCGCAACTAGCTCCTCTTCCTTACAATACCTCATCACTGTTCTATCGGGACTTCATTTCCGAACAACCGCCTCACATTGTCTTTTCAAATGAGATAAAGCACTTAGCCGACTCCATTGTGGGATCAACAAAAGAACCTGTCGAAATTGTTCATAAATTGTACACATGGATCAATCAAAATATCATCTGGTCGGGAGCATTGGAATATTCGACGATGAGCAACATTCCACATTATGTGCTGGCGAATTGTAAAGGCGATTGCGGCATGCAAACGCTTCTTTTCATAAGCATGGCGCGTTACAAAGGTATCCCTGTGAAATGGCAAAGCGGCTGGATGATGCATCCGAACGAAGTCAATTTGCACGATTGGAGTGAAGTCTACTACGAGGGTATTGGGTGGGTTCCTGTGGATGTTTCGTTTGGACTGCAACAATCAGGAAATAACCGCATTCGTAATTTCTATGTTTCAGGCATCGACTCCTATCGATTGATTATCAATGACGCCATCAGCGCACCATTTTTCCCGCCAAAACACTTCATGCGAAGCGAACCTGTCGATTTCCAGCGTGGAGAAGTTGAATCGTCTCATGGGAATCTCTACTTTGATCAATGGAAGTATTCCATGCAGGTTGAATATGTAAAATAAAAGGCTTTTAACCGCTGTCTCTCCTACTTTCTCCGCGCAGCTTCTTTCGGCCAATAGACAGTTTCCCCGAGTCCCATCCATGCAGCGCCAATATATCCATGAATTTTCAGGCGATTTTTTTGGTCGAATTTCATGATACAGTGATAGGTCTTCCCGCTTGCGGGATTGTAAATAGTCCCTCCACTCCATTCATCATTGTCTGCAACATAAGAAAACCCCTTTAACAAAGGGATCCCCAACATCGGTCTGCTTCTCAATTGCTGATCTGGATTTTTCACATCCACTTTCGGACGTCCATTTTCGTTTAGTTCTTGTAACCAGACAACCTTTCCATAATATTTCCCGTCAGCCGCCCTGTATATCTCTATCTGAGAAGATTGTCCGGTTGCAGCATCTTCGGCATAATAATATCCGGCAATCCGATCGGGATTGTTTTTCATTTCGGCTGATGTCAACAACCACATTCCTAATGATAGGAAAAGAAGAAATGATTTTGTTTGCATAATGAATCCACGTTTTGTTGAAGGCAAAGATAGCTGAAAATTGCAAAAAACCCGTACCTTTGCATTCCGAATTAAAGATCGTTTCCCAATGATTACCAACATTCAACAATTAAAGGCTGAAATTGAAAGTTTAGCAGCCACAACCAACGAACAAGTGGAAGCGTTGCGTATCAAATACCTGAGCAAAAAAGGAGAAATCTCACAACTTTTCAATGCGTTTCGCGATGTTCCCAATGAACAAAAACGAGAAGTAGGACAACTGCTTAACGAACTGAAAGAATTGGCACAAAACAAAATGGAGGCGCTTAAAGCTGCTACCAACACTTCAGCAGGACATGCCGATGCCACCGATTTATCCCGTCCCGGCGATCCAGTTCTCTTAGGTACAAGGCATCCCATATCCATTGTTCGCAACAAAATAGTAGACATCTTTTCTCATGTAGGCTTTACCATTGCCGAAGGTCCTGAAATCGAAGATGACTGGCACGTGTTCGGATCGCTTAATTTTCCTCCCGAACATCCGGCACGCGACATGCAAGATACGTTCTTCATTGAAAAGAATCCTGATGTACTTTTGCGTACCCACACTTCGTCCGTACAATCCCGCGTCATGAGCGGCACGAAACCTCCTATTCGCGTCATTTGCCCTGGGCGTGTCTATCGTAACGAAGCCATTTCATACCGGGCACACTGTTTCTTCCATCAGGTTGAAGGGTTATACATCGATAAAAACGTATCTTTTGCCGACCTGAAGCAAGTACTTCTCTATTTTGCGAAAGAGATGTTTGGCGAAAACACCAAGATCCGCTTACGGCCTTCATATTTCCCATTCACGGAACCATCTGCCGAAATGGATATTTCTTGCAATCTCTGCGGAGGCGAAGGATGTGCTTTCTGTAAACATACCGGCTGGGTCGAAATTCTTGGATGCGGCATGGTGGATCCAAATGTCTTAGACGCTTGTGGCATTGACAGCAAGGTGTATTCAGGTTATGCATTCGGAATGGGTATTGAGCGAATCACCAACCTCAAATATCAGGTCAAAGACTTACGTATGTTCTCCGAAAATGACGTACGCTTCCTACAACAATTTGAAGCAGCATTTTGACAATTAATAAGAGAAAAATTTCATTATATATTCTCCCCTATCTCGTTTTATAACTAACTTTGTCGATAATCTAAACATTAACAGCTTATGTCACGCGAAATAAAATTCAGCTTAGTCTATCGCGACATGTGGCAATCTTCCGGTAAGTATGTGCCCCGTGTCGATCAATTAAAACAAATTGCACCAATCATCATCGATATGGGTTGTTTTGCCCGTGTCGAAACTAATGGTGGCGCTTTTGAACAAGTAAACCTCCTTTTTGGAGAAAATCCCAACATTGCCGTACGTGAATGGACAAAACCTTTCAACGAAGTTGGCATTCAAACACACATGTTGGAACGTGGATTGAACGGCTTACGCATGTTTCCCGTTCCTGCTGACGTTCGTCAACTTTTCTTCAAAGTCAAGAAAGCGCAAGGAACGGATATTTCCCGTTCATTCTGCGGGTTAAATGATACACGAAACCTTGAGCTATCTGTAAAATATGCCAAAGAAGCCAACATGATTTCTCAAGTGGCTCTTTGCATCACCCACTCCCCCATTCATACCGTAGATTACTACATGAACATGGTGGAAAAAGTGGTTGATTTCGGTTGCGATGAGATTTGTCTGAAAGACATGGCCGGCATTGGTCGTCCTGCATTTTTAGGGAAACTGGTAAGCTCCATCAAAAAACGTCATCCAAATATTCTCGTTCAGTATCACGGACACACAGGCCCCGGTTTTTCAGTTGCATCCATGCTTGAAGTAGCACGTGCAGGTGCCGATGTTCTTGATGTTGCCATGGAGCCTCTCTCCTGGGGAATGGTTCACCCCGACGTGATCACCATTCAAGCCATGCTGAAAGATGCCGGATTCTTAGTACCTGACATCAACATGAAAGCTTACATGGAAGCCCGCTCCATGACACAATCATTTATAGATGATTTCTTGGGTTACTTCATCGATCCCGGTAACAAAGTCATGACGTCGCTCCTGGTAGGCTGCGGTCTCCCCGGCGGTATGATGGGGTCAATGATGGCCGACCTGAAAGGGATGCACAATGCCATCAACATGTCGTTGCGTGCACAAAAGAAACCTGAAGTAACACTCAATGAATTAGTCGTTCTATTGTTCCAGGAAGTGGAATATATTTGGCCTAAGTTGGGTTATCCACCATTGGTAACACCATTTAGCCAATACGTCAAAAATATTGCCCTGATGAATGTGATGCACATCCTGAAAGGCGAACCCCGCTGGAGTACCATTGACAAGAATGCATGGGATATGATTTTGGGCAAGACCGGTAAATTGCCGGGCGAATTAGCTCCTGAAGTGAAAGAGTTGGTGAAAAAGAACAATTTGGAATTCTACACCGGCAACCCACAAGATGCTTACCCTAACCAATTGGATAAATACCGTGCCGAGATGAAAGAAAACGGCTGGGAAGTGGGACAAGACGAAGAAGAGTTGTTTGAGTTCGCTATGCACGACCGCCAATACCGCGATTACCGCGACGGCTCGGCCAAGAAACGTTTTGAACAAGAACTCGAAGCTGCAAAAGCTAAAGCCGGTGCTCCGATCATTGTTACTCGTCCCGTTGTGGAAGTACCGAAGATCGACATTGCCACCGTGCAAGCTCAATACCCGAATGCAAAACCCATTCAGGCAACGGTAAAAGGACAGGTTATATGGCAGTACGATGTGGACGACACCTCTTCGGCTCCTCATATCGGCGATTCAGTGAAAGAAAACGATACGCTTTGCTTCATTCAATCGTTCTACGGGCCTGAAGCAATCAAAACATCGTTCAGCGGAAAAATCGTTGCTACCTATCCGAAACAAGGAGAGTTGGTTCAAAAAGATGAGATCATCGCCTTTGTGGACTAAGACCCGATCCTTTGATAAAATCAAAACCCTAACTTGCCAAAACAGGTTAGGGTTTTTTAATGGGTTATAATGAACTTTTGTACAGTAATCTACATCGAAACTTGCAACCAGAACATTTGCACCGAGTGAGGCCGTCACTAAATTTAAGTAAGACCGCACGAATTCTATGTTTAAATCCAAATTATTTGTATTAAAATTAGTTATTACGCACAATCCGCAAACGGATTTAAATAATTTTCCCTATAAGGGATTCTATTGTTTACAACCGCAAAAATACGGT
>Ga0224528_1000058_pt1 | contig 90112 bp, 79 predicted proteins | sample CBST25metaG_2_FD_179888 | JGI IMG/M metagenome (GOLD analysis project Ga0224528, IMG submission 179888) | Peat soil microbial communities from Stordalen Mire, Sweden - C.B.S.T25 | ecosystem: Environmental > Terrestrial > Soil > Wetlands > Peat | place: Sweden: Norrbotten County, Stordalen Mire...
GGGCTGTTCTCCGGACCTGGATGCGGAGGCTGTCCAACCGGCCATGCATTGCGGACGCTCTCTTGAAGTTGGACTTGTCTCGCCTTCACAAAAGGGGAATAGCTCTTCTCTGTGATCTTCACCGAAGCATGGCCCAGCAGAAGTGAGACCTGATCAATGGGAACGCCGGCGAGCAGCATTTCTACCGCGAAGGTGTCCCGAAACATATGGGGATGGCAGCGTTTGAGAGAGCCGTCGGGCAAGGTGAGGTTCACCAGTTTGAAGAGGCGACGGTAGCTGCGCTGCCAGTCAGCCACTACGCTCTTCGGTTGCCCGTTGCCGCTCCAGAAAAAATACCGCGGGTTTGGCTTCGGACCGGAAGGCACGTTCTCAAGGGCCTCAACGACATGGGGCGGAAGCGGGACATAAACCGGAGTTCCGGTCTTGGCCTGATAGAGCATCAGGCTATCGCCGTGCAGCCTATCCCGCTCAAGAGTGACCGCGTCGCGGATGCGGAGTCCGCTCCAGCGCATCAGCAGGGTCATGGTGCGGAGCCGACTCCGGATGGCTTGGACGTCGATCACACCTCCCCGAGGATCCCCATAGATGTACGTCGCGTCGAGAATTTTCTGGAACTCGTCGCGAGGGAAGTAGTCGGTCGGGATCTGAATGACCTTGATCTTGCCCAGTCCCATGCTGGGATTCTGAGCGATGTAGCCGCGGCGGACACAGGCCCAGAAGAAGCCGATCAGGCGGCTTTGCTTCTTCTGCTTGGCCAGGCGACCGTCCGCCCAGGTGCTGCGGAAGGAGAGCAGGACATCGAGGTCGATCTGATCCAGATAGTCGAGTCCTTGGACCTTGGTCCAGGCGAGAAGCTGCTTGCGGAAGATGGTATCGAGCTTTGAAAGCGTGGAGGATTCGAGTTCCCGGCTGCGGGCATCGGCCAGGTATGCTTCAACGGCCGCTTCGACCGTCACCCTCGCCTTCTCTGGCTTGGCTGCGTTGATCTCTTCTGGCGGCAACGCGACCGGCAGCGTCGGCGGGGCTGCCGGGGCGGAGACACCCACAGGCGTCAACCCAGAATCCGGCTCCGGGCCGAAGGGTGGCAAGCCTTTTACCAGGGCATCTTCCAGCTTGAGTCGGTACTCTTCAGCCTCATTCCACTGACGCGTCCCCGCGCTTTTGCGGAAGTACTCGCGGTTGACCTGTCCGCCGATCCATTTCGGGCAGTTGCAGCGGCGGAACGTCCGGTCGGCGGCGTACTTGCAGTCACTGGAGTGGCGGGAAAAAACGGAAAGCAGCATAGGGCCTCCCACTTCAGCTCAAATTGTGCTGGGATCGCTGAAGTGGGTCAAAAACCAAGGCGGCAACGTACAAATCACGTACAAAAAACCGTCTAGATTTTCGCCCTTTAAGCTAAGTCATTCGTAGGAAAGGACTTGGTTATGGTGGAGGCGGCGGGAGTCGAACCCGCGTCCGAAATCGCTGTCAGCCAGGAGTGTTCATGCTTTGCCCGGTTCCTTTTGGTTTCGCTCCCGGCACTCAGAACGGACAAGATGCGACGGGGACTAGTCCGATGATCTCGCGCAAGCAACACGGACCGAGCTGCTCACGCCAGCCCACTGTATGACGTCCGCTCACAGCCCGTAGGTAAAGCCGTGGAAGACGGCAGCTTATTTAATTAAGCTGCAAGTGCCAGATTATCGTTGGCAACTTTGTTTTTGCAGGCGATTACGGGTGCCCACACCCCGACATGACTCCTAAGCCGCAATCGATCCCGTCGAAACCGTGACGCCCCCACATTCCCAGCCAACAGACGAGAACTGTCTGATGGAACCTGGGTGGTTGCGAGCCGGGCCTAATGGCTCGTGCTGCTAGCCTTCATTCTACGTCAATTCAGGTTTGGCTGCCGTCGTGCCGATATTTCGCTTATTGCTTCTCTAGATCTATGCTTTCAAATTCCCGGCGGTTGATGGCGGCGCGAATCTCGGCGGGCGTCTTTCCTTGATGGGTCAGCCGATAGGCGAAGAAAGCTTCCTTGGCGCAGGTCGAGCACTCGGTTCCGTGCAGCCCCTCGTAGCAGCTGCGCAGGCTGGTGTGGCCCAGAGCCCGGTCGCAGCGGCAGTAGCAGGGGAGCTGATAGATGACATTGCCGATTTTGGCCGCCTGCTGATAGACGTGCAGCTGCCAGGGGTAGCGGAAGTTCTCGCCGGCCAGCTTGCTGCCGGACAAGATCGGCGGAAGCGAGCTCACCTTGAGGGGAGCCGAGGAGTGATAGGCGGGAATATCGTCGCCTGGAATAGACCACTGTGCGTAGCTGGCGATTGTCAGGGCGCAAACTCCCAGGCCCAAAATCCACTGGCGGTTCTTCCGATTGCTCATAGCGGCCTCTTGTATGTCCATATTAGTCTTCCACCGGCGAAGCCGACCCACGGGGGATGAAACGGGAATTGTTCCTGGTTTAGAGTTTTCTTGTGTCGCCAGCACCGAGGTCGGCCCGTTCCCTGGTGCGTATGAGCCCGTATTTTAGTCGGACCCGGAACCCTTGAGCACCCCGGATTGTGCCACGGGCTGATTGAGCCCCGGAGCACGTTTATCAGATTTCCTTCAAAGGGGTTCCACGCTGGCGGCGCAGGAGGAGTAGCGATGGAAGTATTGCATGCGCATTGCGTCGGTCTGGATGTACATAAGGACTCCGTTGTTGCCTGCGCTCGCCACATGGTGGATGGCAAGGTATCGACCAGAGTCAAGACTTTCAAGACCACCACACAAGAACTGATGGCCTTATCGGAGTGGCTTTCGGCTGAAGCCGCGACGCACATCGCCATGGAAGCGACGGGTGTTTACTGGAAGCCGGTCTGGCACATTTTGTCTGACGGCGAGTTCGAGCTAATCCTGGCCAACGCCGCCCACGTCAAGAATGTGCCGGGGCGTAAGACCGACGTCAACGACGCCACATGGCTGGCCGATCTGATGGCCCATGGACTGATCCGGGCTAGCTTTGTGCCCGACGAGCCGACCCAGCAGATGCGCGATTTGCTCAGAACCCGCAAGCAGATGGTGCGCGAACGCAGCAGCCACGTCCAGCGCATCCAGAAAACACTGGAAGACGCCAACATCAAGCTCGATTCGGTGGTCACCGACATCGTAGGTCTGTCGGGTCGCCGCATCGTCGAAGCCTTGATTGCCGGTCAAACCATGCCGCAAGCCCTGGCGTCGCTGGCCCACCGGCGCATCCACGCCTCGGTCGACGAACTGGAAGCGGCCCTGCGCGGGCGGATGACGGCCCACCATCGCTTCATGCTCAAGCTGCATCTGGATCAGGTCGACGCCATCGACGCAGCCCTAGCTCGCATCGACGAGGAGGTGAACGCAAACGTCGAGCCCTTTCGCGTAGCTGTCGAAATGCTGAGCACGATCCCCGGCATCAGCCGCCTCTCGGCAGAGGTGATCTTCTCCGAGATCGGCATCGACATGAACCGCTTTCCCACGGCCGGACATCTGATCAGTTGGGCCGGACTCTGTCCGAAAAACGACGAAAGCGCCGGGAAACGCCGATCCAACCGGATGAAAAAGGGCGCTCCCTGGCTGAAGACCACACTCATCCAATGCGCCTGGGCCGCCTCGAGGAAAAAGAACAGTTACCTTCAGGCCCAGTACCTCCGTATCCGCTCAAGACGTGGAGCCAAGAAGGCTATCGGCGCGGTCGCCGCCTCCATGCTTACAGCCGCCTACCACATGCTCAAAGAAGGCACACTCTACCAGGATCTCGGCGCAAACCACTTTGACAACCGTGCCAAAGGAAAGCAAGTTCTGCGACTCGTCAACCGTCTACAGAACCTCGGATTCGACGTACAGATCACCCCGCTGGCAGCTTGATCCAGGACGTGTTTCTTATCAGAACGGGATAGGAAAAAATCGAAAGCGGGGTAGAGGAGGGCAGGGAAGTCTGAAGGCAGAGGCTGGAAAAAAAGACGGCACGAACGGTCTTGCTGTTCGTGCCGGGAGGCCAGTGACGCAAACTACTTCCAACTTTGGCGGGGCAGGTTGTGCCCCTCCATCACTGGAATATATACAACGTAGCATAGAAACGGTCGAATGCAAATACAAAAATCGAAATTTATTTTTTCACTTGAAAGTGAATGACCTTTTCGGCGCTTCAGCATCCAGAGTATGGGGGAATTTGCGAATCAAATCAGAAGTCTTGGGGGTTGAGTCGCAAACGGACCTCAGATATAGGTGCGAGAATATGGAAAACCCTTTGGATTCTTTCCGTTCTCATCAATCAGAGCAGGCAGAGGCTCAGCCCGCGAGGTGGCTTGGAGTCGGCGTGGTGGCAGCTGTTTTGGCTCTAGCTGGAGGATTGGCGGCAGCTTGGTGGTATCGGAAAACCCTCTTGAAGCTCCACGAGGCCCATGGAAATCAGGAAAATACAGGTTTCAGGATTTCTGGTGAGGATTCTTCCGAGGACATTTAGTCCGGAGGATGAAGATTCTCCGGGATGGTCAGCGAAGCCGGTCCACATCGGCAGCCAAGTCGAAATCTTTCGCTGTCAGCCCGCCCGCGTCGTGTGTCACCAAAGCAAGGCGCACGCGGTTGTAGCGAATATCGATATCCGGATGATGAGCGACTTCTTCCGCCCGTTTCCCCACAAGATTTACAAAGGCTAGCGCGGCCTTGAAATCGCTGAAATCGAAGGTACATGTCAATTCGCCCTTTTCGACGCGCCAGCGGGGCAGGGCATTCAGACGTGAAATTACTTCCTCTGGGGAAAGACGGTGCATCGGGTCTACTCCTTGGATGAATCTGAGGAAACAGACGAAACCGGGGTGTGAGTGAGGTCGAAGGTGGAGTAACGCTTGTTCTGGCCGGTGATCTCCAAACGCAGTTCGTGCCAGAGCTCATTGGGAATCTTGAGGAAAATTTCGACGACCCTCGGATCAAACTGGGTTCCCGAGCAGCGAAGAATCTCCTCGCGCGCCGCGTCAAAGCTGCGGGCCTTGCGGTAGGGCCGGTCGCTGGTGATGGCGTCCAGGGCATCAGCTACGGCAAAGATGCGCGCCCCTACGGGAATATCGTTGCCTTTGGTTCCGCTGGGATAGCCGCTGCCGTCGTAGTGCTCCTGGTGACAGAAGACGATCTCCGCCGCCTTGTTGAGAAAGTGAATCTTGCGCAGCATGTTGTAACCGCTGGTGCAATGCTCGCGCATCGTTTCCTGCTCACCCAGGGTCAGCTTGCCGGGTTTGCGGAGAATCTCGTCGGGGATGGCCATTTTTCCAATGTCGTGCAGGAAGGCCCCGCGCGCAATGATTTTGATCTCTGCCTGGCTGATGCCCATGGCGCGGGCCAGGGCGATGGTGTAGGCGGTGACGCGCTTGGAATGGCCCTCGGTCTCAGAGTCCTTGAGGTCCAGGGCGTCGCCCAGCGCCTCGAGCGTCACATCGTAGGAGTGTTCCAGATCTTCCATCGCCTGGCGGAGCATCTCGGTCCTGGCCCGGACCACCTGTTCCAGGTTCTCCTGGTAGTTGTGACTCTCCTCGAGTGCCTGGCGGTGCTCCAGGGCGCGTTGCACGGTGCTGAGCAGGTGTTCGCGCTCGAAGGGTTTGAGCAGATAGTCGTAGGCGCCGCGGCGCATGGAGTCAATGGCCACACCGATGTCGTGGATGGCGGTGACCATCACCACGGGAAGGTTGGGCTGCTGAGCGTGCACCCTTTCCAAGAGCGCGATACCGCTTCCATCCTGCATCACGATGTCGGTAAGCACGAGATCGAAGGCATTGCAGTTCAGTATCTCGCTGGCCTCATGGCCGCCGGCCGCCATCTGTACGTCGTAGCCCTGCCGCTCCAACGTGGCAGCGATCATGGACCGGACGTGAGCCTCGTCATCCACTACGAGGATTCGCGCGGTCCTGTGCGGCCAAGCGCGCAGGCGCCCGTCTGCCGCGGCGGACTGATTCAGCACGGGAATTGGTGTCTCCGGTTCTACCAGGTTCGCTGCCAAGTCCCACCCCCCCATGCTTTGTGCCTCCCTTGCGATAGGCGCGAAGATAAGCTTACCTTAAACGCTTGGTTAAGGCATCTGCCTTCTCCGGTTTCGCGCGAAGCATTCAGTCAGTTGTTTCTCCCTTATCGGCAAACTTCGTCGCAACTCTAGTGGTTGGAGATGGATGCGGATCGAATCAGAGATCCAAGCGTACTTTGCAGAGCCCCCAACCCATGGCCAGGGCGTGGGCTCTACGAGCCTGCGCAGCCTTACGGCTTCTTCATGCGTATCTTGCGGATCGCAGCCCAGCCTTCCTTCACGACCTGGTGGGAGCGTGCGACCGCAAGGGAGTCGGCCGGAACGTCTCTTGTAATGCAGGAGCCGGCGCCGATGTAGGCTCCATCTTCCACTGTGACCGGCGCCACCAAGGTGGAATCGCTGCCGACGAAAACCCCCTTGCCGATGAGCGTACGGTGCTTGTTGACCCCGTCGTAGTTGCAGGTGATGGTTCCAGCGCCGATATTGGTCTTCTCGCCAATTTCGCAATCGCCCAGGTAGGTAAGGTGGTTGGCTTTGACACCCTTGCCGAGTTTGGCCTTCTTGGTCTCGACAAAGGCGCCCACGTGCGCATCTTCGCCGATCTGGCTGCCTGGGCGCAGGTGAGAGAAGGGACCGATCTTGGCGCCGCTCTCCACCGTGCTATCGGTGAGGATGCAGCTCGGGAGCACCAGAACATGGTTTGCCAAGGTGCAGTTCTCGATCACCGAATGGGAGCGGATGAGGCAATCTGCGCCGATCCGGGTACAGCCGCGCAACTCGACAAACGGCTCGATGACGGTATCGGCCTCGACCTGAACATCCGCGTCGATGGTGCAGGTTTCCGGGCGGAAGATGGTGACGCCGCTGGCCATGAGGCGGCTGGCGATGGCGGCGCGCAAGGTGGCGTCGAGGGCAACCAGTTCGGCGATGGTGTTGGCGCCCAGCAGGACGCCGGGGTCGGGTGTTTCCAGAGCTACCACGCGTTCTCCGGCGGCATGGAGCACGGCGGCCATGTCGGTGAGGTAAAGCTCGCCGTGAGGGTTGTCGGCGGTGAGCTTGTTCAGATGGGCGAGAAGGGGCGCGGTCCGGAAGGCGTAGAGGCCCATGTTCACCTCGCGTAACCCCAATTGCTCCGGTGTGAGCACCTTCTGCTCGACAATTGCCGTCACTTCGGGCGCATTGGGAGACGTGCGAACCACGCGTCCGTAACCGGTGGGCTCGTCTGGCTCGGCTGAGACCAGAGTCATGGCGGCCTGGTTGGCTAGATGAAAGGCGAAGACCTGCTTCAGATGCTCGGGCTGGACCAGCGGGACGTCACCGGAGAGAACCAGAATGTTCTCGTAGGCCTGAATCGCCGTGCTCGCGCACTGGATGGCGTGGCCGGTGCCGCGTTGCTCAGCTTGCTCGACGAAGCGGATGCCGGTGGCGGCCATGGCCGTCCGCACCTGCTCCGCCTGGTGGCCTATGACGGCATAGATGTCCTGGGGCGCAACCACCTTGCTGGCTGCTGCGATGACGTGGGCCAGCAGAGGCTTGCCGCCGATCTCGTGCAGCACCTTGGGCCGTTTCGATCTCAGCCTCGTGCCCTTGCCCGCCGCCATGATGACGACCGCGAGCTTTCCGCTTTGTCCCACTGTGCTGTCTGCTGCCTTGCTCACTATTTTTTCTCCCCTGCGCCGGGCTTTTGGCCCGGCATCGGAATGGTAATGTCGACCGGCGTGACCGGCCCCAGCTTCAATTCGTCCAAGGAGGGCTTGATCTCCGGTCCGTTGCCGACCACCAGGACGGCCAGCTTGTCGGGGTGGATGTACTTCCTGGCTGCCGCGTTGAGACCGTCCACGGTCACCTTTTCGAGAGAGGCGCGGTAGGTCTCAAGGTAGTTGGCCGGGTAGCCGTAAAACTCCAGACGCACCCGCTCGGCCAGAACCTTTTCCCTGGTGTCGTAACGGAAGAGGAAGGAGTTGAGAATATTGTCCTTGGCGCGCGTCAACTCTTCCTGGGTAAACGGCTTGCTGGTCAGCCCGCCAATCTCAGCCAGGGCGGATCTGGTTGCATCCACGGTGGAAGCGCTCTTCGTCAGCACCATGACCTGGAAGGCTGCGGGGTGATCGTAGTCGAAGCCCATTCCCCCGCTGACTGCGTAGGCCAAGCCCTGTTCGGTGCGCACCTTTTGGAAGAGTCGGCTGGCAAATCCGCCGCCGAGAATTTCATTCATTACGGACAGGGTGGGAACGTCGGGATTGTGGCGGTCCGTGCCCAGACCCACGATCTCAATGTTCGACTGATTCACGTCTTGTTTGTCGATGAAGTCAACGCCCGGCTTGGGGCCGGGGAAAGACTCGTGCCGAGCCGGCTCTGCCTTCACGGGAGGAAGCCCCTCGAAGGCCGCGCGTAGCTTGGCTTCCATCGCCACCGGATCAAAGTCGCCGTCGACGGAGACAATCAGCTTGCTGCCGATGGTCCGTTGGTGCCAAGCCTCAAAATCCTTCACAGTCACCGTGCCGATGGTGGCCAGTTCCGGCTGCCGCGTGTAAGGGCTGTTGGGCCCGTAGACGAGCTTGGCCGACTCGCGTTCGGCAATCTCGCCCTCGTCGTCGTTGCGGCGGACAATTCCAGCGGCCATTTGCTGCTGCGCCAGAGCGAGCTTTTCCGCGCTGAATTTGGGATGCAGGAGCAGGTCCAGAGCCAGCGAAAAGACCTGGTCCGCGTCGCCTTTGAGCGAATCCCACGAGACCGAGGTGGAGTCTTCGCCGCCCCCGGTCTCGATGTGCGCCGCTTTGGCCTCCAACAGGTCGTCCAGTGCGTCGCCATTCATCTTCGCCGTGCCGCTGGTCCGCCAGGCCTGCCCGTAGAGTTCCACGAGCCCGGTCTTGGCCGCATCCTCGTCCCGCGAGCCGCCGGGGATGAGCACCGATCCGGAGACGAACGGCAACTCATGGTCTTCCTGGAGGAAGAGCACGATTCCGTTCTTCAGCGCAATCCGCCTGGGCTGCTGCGGTTTGAACTCATGCAGCTTGGGCGTTGGGATCTGCTCCCAGGGCTTGTTTTGCTGCGCGCTCAAGCCGGACGGAGCAAGAAGAACCGCAATCGCCAATGAAATTCCCAAAAAGCTCTTCACCATTGCACTCTTCATTGCGCGCCCCCATCTTTCTGCGCCGTCGCGGCGGGGGCTACGGTCTCAACCCATGCGCTGGTGCGGTTGCTCGATTGAAAAACTTGATTGGCCACGCGCCGGACATCCGACTTGGTCACCTTGTCCACCTTGTCCAATTCCCGGAAGAGCTCGCGCCAGTCGCCGTAGCGGGTCTGGTACTGGGCCAGTGTGTTGGCCAGCCCCTGGTTGTCGGCCAGTCCGCGCAGCAGGTCGGCGCGGGTGCGGGTCTTGAACATGGCCAGCTCTTCGTCGCTTACGTCTGCGGACTTGAGCCTTTCGATCTCGGCGTGAATCGCGTCGCGAATCTCCGTCGTGGTGTGGTCCTGCGCGGGAACGGCAAAGAAGCAGTAGAGGCCGGGGTACTTGTCGCCGGGGAAGGGACTGAAGCCCGCCACTTCGACTGCAATTTGCTTGTCGCGCACCAGGCTGCGGTAGAGCCGCGAGACGCGACCGTTCGAAAGAATGTCGCTGATGGCGTCGTAGACGGCGTTGTCCGGGTCGCGGTAGTCCGGCCGGTGGTAGCCTTCCAGGTACATGGGCTGCGTGGCCTCGCGGACGACAACCGTTTTCTCGGCAAACTGCTTGGGCTCGACGGTGGTCATCTCCTCCGGCTTGGGTCCGGCCGGAACGCGGCTGAAATACTTCTCCAGCAAGGGCAGCGCTTCCGATGCCTTCACGTCGCCCACCACGGCAACCACGATGTTCGAACCCACGTAGAACTTCTTGTGGAAGTCCATGGCTTCAGTGGCCGTGATCTGACCCACTTCGCTGGGCCAACCGATGCTGCTGCGTCCGTAGTTGTGCGCCACGTAGGCGGTGGCCAGAAACTGTTCGACCAGTCGCCCTTGAGGACTCGAGTCGGTGCGCATGCGGCGTTCTTCCATCACCACGTCGCGCTCCTTGTAGAACTCCCTTGGCACCGCGTCTGACAAGCGCCCGCTCTCCAGCCACGCCCACAGCTCCAGGCGGTTTTCCGGCATCGACCAGAAGTAGACAGTCTCATCGAGGGCGGTGTAGGCGTTTACGCCCGTGGCGCCGTTGCGCTCCGCCACGTCGGTGAACTGGTTGGGAACTACATACTGGTGAGCCTCGGTTTCGGCCTGCTTGACGGCCGCCTTCAAAGCTGCAAGCTTCTTCTCGTCGCGCCCCACAGCCTTCAGGTACTCGGTCTCGTAGGCGTTGTTGGCCGCTTCCACCTTTTCAAGGGCGGCTTTCTCGGCCGTATAATCCGTAGTGCCGATCTGGCTGGTTCCTTTGAAGGCCAGGTGCTCGAACATGTGCGCCAGTCCGCTCTGGCCCGATGGGTCGTTCACGTCGCCGGTATCGATGAAGGTCGAGAAGCTGAAAACCGGAGCCTCCGGCCGCTCGCAGACCACCAGCGTCAGCCCGTTGGGCAGGACCTTGGTCGTAATCCTCTGCTCGAAGCTCTTCAGATCCTGGGCTCCGGCACTTGTCCAGGCCATTGCGACCGCCAGAAACCCACTCAAATACCAGAAAAAGACTTTGCGTTGCATCCAGTCTCCTTGATGAAGAAGCGGAAGAACCGCATTCCCCACCCTTTCCAAGCTATTGCCCACAGCCGGGTGAGTCAAACCGGGTGGTCTCTTTATAGAGTTTTCATTCTCAGGTTGCTACCATGGAATCTCCATGCAGTCAGAGCGGAGAATCCGACGAAGTCCGATCTTCCTTTGAAGGATGGTTGCTGAGACCTTTTTCGACTTCAATCTGCGCAGGGGAGAGTTCACAGCCTCCGCTGGACAGGGACCGTTCCTAGGTATCTCTGAAGTTCGCGGCCCAACCTGAGATCTGGTTGCGGTGAGGGAAATATTGAAAATGCAGATCCTTCGCTATGCTCAGGATGACAAGCAGTATGTGGCGAACTTGGGGGACAGGACATCTTCCTTCCGTAGTGAGTCTTTTTGAATTGAACCGCCCGCCCCAGGGGCTTGCCCCATATTTCAGAACCGGAGAGCCCACACGATGAAAGTTTTTCTCTTTATTCTTGCAGCGACCATCCTCGAAGCAGCAGGGGATGCTGTGGTTCGCGTCGCCTTGCATCATTCATCCATGCAGGCCAGGATTGGCCTCTTCTTTCTCGGCGCATTGCTACTCACGTCGTACGGAACTTCACTGAATCTGGCGCCGGTGGATTTTGCGTCGGCAACGGGAATCTATGTTGCGACGTTGTTCGTGGTTTTTCAGATCACTAATTTTCTCTTCTTTCGCACGTCTCCTTCGGCGGGAATCCTTGTGGGTGGAATGTTCTTTGTGACGGGCGGGCTGGTAGTCTCTCTCTGGCGATAATGTCAGGGAGTATTCCAACCAGCTTGCCGCGCTCTTCGTGGTTCGATGCAAATCTTGAGGGTATCCGGTTTGCCCCTTCTGCAAACGAATCGATTGCTTCTCCGCCGCTGGAAGCCAGCCGACCGGGAGCCCTTTGCGCGCCTCAACCGGGACCCCGCAGTGATGGAATTCATGCCCGGCCTTCTTTCCCGCGAGGAGAGCGACGAACTCGTGGACCGAGTTGAGGCTTACTTCAGTAAGCATGGATTTGGGCCGTGGGCCGCTGAATTGCGCGAGAGCGGGCAGTTCATCGGCTACATCGGCCTCATGGTTCCAGGCTTCGAGGCTGCGTTCACCCTTGCGTTGAGATTGCCTGGCGGCTCGCCCGCGAGGTTTGGGGCAAGGGACTGGCTACCGAGGGCGCACGCGCGGTTCTCCAAGATGCCTTCGTGGATCTCGCGCTGCCATCGCTGGTTTCGTTTACCGTGCCGGCCAACGTACGTTCGCGCCGGGTGATGGAGAAGCTGGGAATGACGCACAATCCAGAGGACGACTTCGACCACCCTCTGCTACCCGTTGAGCACCCGCTGCGAAGCCATATGCTTTACCGGCTGAAGCGTTCGGCGTGGACCGAAGAAACGACGCTCCGTCTAACTTCATCACCCCAAACTCTTTGCTTGACCGGATGCACCGGGCTTACGTATGCTGCCAGCATTTCCGCGCGGGGGTGTCTTCCCAACTTCCGCCCGCGCAGGGAGAATCCGCATGAGCACGACTTCCCCGGTTGCACCCGTTGCGGCAACACCCGCCCCCGTTGCCGCTCGACCCTTTCTGGTTCGCCGCGCCGCCGTGCTGGGCGCCGGAACCATGGGTTGCCGCATCGCAGCTCATCTGGCCAATGCCGGAATTCCGACCCTTCTGCTGGACATGATTCCCAAAGACGAAACGGGGGAGCGCAACCGTCTGGCCAAATCGGCGCTGGACACCCTCTCGAAAGCCAAGCCCGCCGCCCTCTATGAGCCCTCGCTGGCCGCTCTGATCACCCCCGGAAACTTCGAGGACGACCTGCCCAAGCTCGCTGCGTGCGACTGGGTTGTGGAGGCAGTGGCCGAGAATCTGGTCATCAAAACCGCTCTGCTGACCCGCGTCCTGCCCCATCTGGCTCCCCAGGCTGCGCTGACCACCAATACCTCCGGACTGCCAATTTCGCAGATCGCCGCCGTTTTGCCCACGCATCGTGAGCGTTTCTTCGGAACCCACTTCTTCAATCCGCCCCGCTACATGAGGCTGCTCGAAATCATCCCCGCCGCCGAGACCGATGCGACCCTCACAGCGTCCTTTGCCGCCTTTGCCGATCGCATCCTGGGGAAGCAGGTAGTCTTTTCCAACGACACGCCGAACTTCATCGCCAACCGCATCGGCATCGCGGTGATGTTCAACGCGGCGGCGCTGATGCTGGCCCAGGGCCTGAGCATTGAAGACGTGGACGCCTTGACGGGCCAGGCCATCGGCTGGCCGCGCACTGGAACTTTCCGCCTGGCGGACCTGGTGGGCATCGACATCCCTGCCCACGTCGCCTCCAACTTCCCCCAAGGCGTAACCCAAAGCGGCTTTTCGCTTGTCTTGGAAGAGATGATGCGCCGCGGCTGGCTGGGCGACAAATCAGGCCAAGGCTTCTACAAGAAGGTCCGCGGAGCCGACGGGAAAGACCAGCGCATGGTCCTCGATCTGGCTACCTACGAGTACCGCCCGGCTGCCAAGCCCGCTCTCCCCGCCCTGGAAATGGCCAAGAATGCAAACACGCTTGCGGAGCGCATGCGCTTGCTGCTGGCCAACGATCCTGCAAAAGATAAAGCAGCGGCCTTCCTGTGGCCGTTCCTTGCCGCGCTGTGGAACTATGCTGCCGACCGCATCGGCGAAGTGGCGGACGACGCGGCCTCCATCGATCAGGCCATGCGCGCAGGGTTCAACTGGGAATTGGGTCCCTTTGAGATGTGGGATGCGGCGGACGTCGCCTCCACCGTCGCCCGCATGAAGTCTCTCGGCCTGCCCGTCAGTGCGCGTGTCGAGGCCCTGCTGGCCGCCGGGCAAACCTCCTGGTACTCTGCCGACGGCCGCGCGTGTTTTCAGCCGGTCGAGGGTATGCTCCAACCGGTTCCTGCCTTTCCCGGCCACGCGCGCATCGCCGATTTCCGCCGCTCGCACGGTGTGGTCCGTTCCAACTCCGGCGCCTCTCTTATCGATCTCGGCGACGGCATCGGCTGCATCGAACTGCACTCGCTCAAAAACGCGATTGGCGGCGACGTGCTGGCGCTGGTTTCCTCTGTACTCAATCCCGCCTCCGACGCCGTGCGCGACTTTGCCGGCTTTGTGATTTCGAGCGATCGCGAAAACTTCTCGGTGGGCGCCAACCTGATGCAACTGCTGCTGACCGCGCAAGAGGGCGAGTGGGAAGAACTGGCCGGCGTCATTCATGGCTTCCAGCAGATGACTCTGGCCATCAAATACTGTCCGCGCCCGGTGGTCGCAGCGCCCTTCGGAATCACCTTTGGCGGAGGCGCGGAGATTTGTCTGCACGCCGCGCGCCGCCAGCCCCATGCCGAAACCTACGTCGGGCTGGTGGAGGCGGGCGTGGGCCTTATCCCCGCAGGTGGTGGCACCAAGGAAATGCTGCTGCGGGCTGTGGATGGCGCAGCCGCACTTGCTCCGGCCGACCCCCGCGATCCGCCTTCGCGCTTTGCCCAGTCGGCTGAGATGAGTGTGGCCCTGCGCCGCGCCTTCGAGACCATCGCGCTGGCCAAAGTCTCCACCTCGGCTGCGGAGGCTCGTTCACTGGGCTTCCTCTTTCCCGCCGACCGCATGACCTTCAACCGCGAGCGCCTGCTGCTGGATGCGAAGGCCCAGGCTGCGACCCTGGCCGAGGCGGGCTATTCGGCGCCGCAGCCGCGCAGCAGGATTCCGGCTCCCGGCACTTCCGCATTGGCGACAATGGACACTGGGGCTTTTCTCATGGGTGAGGCGGGTTTTGCCTCCGAGCACGACCAGAAGGTTGCGCGCTGGGTCGCGTACATCCTGGCTGGCGGGCGGGTTACCCCCGGCACCCTGGTGAGCGAACAGTATCTCCTGGATCTGGAGCGCGAAGCCTTCCTCTCCCTTTGCGGCGAGCGCAAAACCCAGGAGCGCATTGCCTTCACCCTGAAAACCGGCAAGCCCCTGCGGAATTAAGATAGGAGACCGGGTTGCAGGGGGAGCGTGGCGTCGTTCCGGTTGTGATCTTGCTTCCGAGCTGCGAAACTGGTGGCTTTGAGATGGCATCGTGTTTGTCGTGCTGCCGAACTGCAAAATGGACGGGCTCTGGCCCATGAGAAAGTGATCATTCGATGGTTCGCGCTGGCTTGAGAAAGGGCGGGTGGTGGCTGGGCGGCTTCTTCTGCGCATGTGCTTTTCTTCCCGCACAACAACAGGTGCAAGCGGCCGCGCCACTCGATGAGTCCGGCCAGGTGTCCGTAGACGGCCGCGCCACTCCGTACCTCATCCGCCATTTGCCGGTCAGTTCGTTTCCCCTTATGCCAGATCAGCTTCAGGAACTGCTCAACCGCCGCGGCTGCCTCATCCCGCAAACCTACGAGGCGCACCAGCCGGAGAACGTGGTCCACGCCAGTCTGGAGCGCGCGGGTTCCTCCGATTGGGCGGTTCTTTGTTCTTCGCGAGGGACTGTCTCGCTGCTGGTTTTCTTTTCGAGCACTCCGGACCAAGTTCTGGTACTGGCCGACTTTCCTGAAAGTGCGCGGCTTCAGCCGCACGACTCCAGCGGCGTTCTGGGCTTCAACTGGGGCATCGACCCGGCATCGCCGAAACAGATCCATCAGGCGCAGTCAGGTCTGGAACACCGCCCGCAATTGGTGGACCACGACGCCCTGGCCGATTCGGTCGTCGACCGCCGCACCGTCTACCGTTTTTACACAAAGAACGTTTGGGTCCTGCTCGAAGTACCGGAATAATTGCTTCGAGCCCAGGGCTCAAATCAAGGAGCAAGCCTCATGCCGGAAGCCGTCATCGTCAGCGCTGTTCGCACCCCGGTAGGTCGCGCCCCCAAGGGCGCTCTTTCCACCACTCGCCCCGACGACCTCGCGGCGATTGCGTTGAGTGGAGCTCTGGACCGGGTTCCCAACCTGGACCGGGCAGAAGTGGAAGACGTAATCTTCGGCTGCGCGCAGCCGGAGGGCGAGCAGGGCTGGGATATCGGGCGCTTTGCCGCATTGCGCGCCCAGTTGCCGGTGGAGGTTCCCGGCGTCACCGTCAATCGCCTCTGTGCTTCCGGCCTTGAAGCTATCGTGCTGGCCGATCTGCGGATTCGCTCGGGAGGCGACCGCGTGGTGGTGGCGGGCGGTGCGGAGTCGATGAGTCTGCTTCCCTTTGGAGGCCTCAAGCCTAGCCCCAATCCGTGGCTCGCCGAGCATTACCCCGCCTCCCTGCTCACCATGGGATTGACCGCCGAGCGCGTCGCCCGCCGCTACCAGGTCTCGCGCGAAGATCAGGACGCCTTTGCCCTGGCAAGTCACCAGAAGGCCGTCGCGGCACAGGCTGCCGGACGTTTTGCCGACGAACTGGTCCCGGTGAAGGTCACCACAGCGGTTCCCGGCGCAAAGGCCGGAAAGCCGACGATTACCGAGACGGTCTTTGCCGCAGACGAGGGGCCGCGGGCCGAGACCACCGCCGAAGCCCTCGCCAAGTTGAAGCCGGCTTTTTCCGCACAGGGAACGGTGACAGCTGGGAATGCCTCGCAGACCTCGGATGGCGCTGCAGCCGCGGTGCTGATGGATCAGGAGCGCGCGCGGCAACTGGGCCTGGAGCCGCTGGGCCGGTTGGTGTCTTATGCTGTCACCGGCTGCCTGCCGGAGGAGATGGGCATCGGCCCCATTACCGCCATTCCCAAGGCTCTTCGCCGCGCCGGCCTCACCCTCGAGGACATCGGTCTCATCGAGTTCAACGAGGCTTTCGCTTCCCAAATGTTGGCCGTTATCCGGACACTTGGGCTGGACCCTGGGCGGATCAACGTGAACGGAGGCGCCATTGCCCTCGGCCATCCTCTGGGCTGCACCGGCGCAAAGCTAACCGCTACATTGCTTTATGAAATGGGACGGCGGAAGGTTCGCTACGGCATGGTCACAATGTGCGTGGGCGGCGGCATGGGCGCAGCGGGGATTTTTGAGGGTTTTTAATCCTGCACCTTCGATGGAATAAGGTGCGAACAAGGATTGAACCGGGCACTTGTAGGCAGAGGCCAAAGCAAACGCCCGGCTTACATCTGGTCGTTGTTGGGGAAGAGAAGTTCCTCTTCCGGCTCAATGTGAACCAGGACCTTGGCGACGCGGTTGACGTTGGCCAGGACACGATTCTCCACCTCGTGGGAGATGGCGTGGCCGGAGCGAACGCTCAAATCCCCATTGACCACCACGTGAAGATCGACGTAGTAACTGAATCCCACCTTGCGCACAAAACACTTTTCCAGTCCAATGACGCCGGGCGCCAAGGCCGCGATCCGGCGAACGTGTTCTTCGATTTCGGGAGGAGGCGCCGTGTCCAGAAGCTCTGCAAGGGGGGCGCGGAGCTGGCGCCAGGCATTGAAGAGGATGACCGGGGAGGCACAGAGTGCGGCCCAATCGTCGGCGCTGGGGTTCTTGGTCCAGATGGCAATGGAGATGCCGATGAATGCGAATGTCGAGGTGATGGCGTCGCTGAGGTGGTGCCAGGCATCTCCACGGACAGCCGTGCTGTCTATATTCTCAGCGACCGAAGAGACGTAGCGCGAGAGCAGGATCTTTACGACCACCACAGCCAGCAAGACCCAGAGAGTGTAAGTAAAGGGAAGCGGGTGTGGGGTACGGATGAGGGAGATGGCCTCGATCGCAATGGCGACTCCCGCAGCGCCGAGGGCCAGACTCACTACGGCAGCGGCAACCGGCTCGGCCTTTCCATGACCGTAGGGATGCTCCTTGTCGGGCGGCTTGATGGCGACGCGCAGGCCGAAGTAGACTGCCGAAGAGCTGAATACATCGGAGAGGGATTCGATACCGTCTGCGAAGAGTGCGAAGGAATGGCCGACAAAGCCGGCAAAGCACTTGCACATGGCCAGAAGAAAGTTCGAGCCAATGCTGATGAGCGAGGAGTGGAGCCCGCGTCGGACTTGCTGTTCGGTATCTGCGGTAGCGTCCATGGGGTCATCTCGCGGAAGGCTGATGTTGGCTAAGCGCCTCTCCGATCCTATTACGGGGCGGGAAGAAACGCGTGAATCTCCGGCATGTATTGCAGAGTTCCTCGGGCGGAAAGAGAAAAGCCCGGCGGTTGGCCGGGCCTTTCTCTTTCCGCCAAAGTTGAATGCGCGCTTAAAGCTTCTCGTAGAAGTCGCAGGCAGAGCACGAGATGTAAACGCCGCCGGGGATGCCGCGTTCGCGGTCCTTTACGCGCTTGACGATGCGCGTGGGCTTGCTGCACTTGGGACAGTCGGTCGACTTCGTCGTGTCCATTACCTTTTTGCGGTCACCAGTTTTGGCAATCTTGGCCATAGGTTGGGTGTTTCTCCTTCTTGGGGTGTCTCTGCACACACGCGCAATGGAATTGCGCGCGGCTTCAACGGCGCGGTCGTATGCATGCCTGGTGAGGCAGCGAGACTCGCTCTTACCAGTTTACATGAGGGAAGTCTAGTTCTGCTGCGAGGACGGAGCAGAACTAGACTTGGGCGGAGCGGTCTGGGAGGTATCGGGCGGCGGCACATTGGACGGCGACTGAGCCTCGGGCTCGCCATCGGGGTTTGCGCCGGGCTGCGCAGTCGGCTTGGGCTTGGGAAACTGCACCGGCTTCATCACGCCAGGGCCATTCTGCTTGTCTGCTGCGGGGAGCGTTTCGCCGGGCTGGCGCAGGGTAGGCGGCGCCGCAGGGGCTTGGGTGTCGGGGTTGCGCTCGGCATCGCCCAGGGCAACGGTGCGAGTGTGGGAGTCAGGGGGCATGAGCGGCGTGCCATCGGTGCGCATCAGCCCCTCCACCTCGTCCCTGGTGAAGATCACTGGGGTCTCGCCCATTTTGGCCACTTCGACGCGAATCACGCGGTTGCCGTTGATGCGGACAAAGTCCACCTCCTGGGGCGGGCGGCCGTAGATCCACTCCTCGAAGGGGGTATAGCCCTCGGTTTCGCGGGTTTTGTGCTCTGGCTGGCCCTTGGCGAAGAGCACCATATCGATGCTCATGCCGACCATCACGTGGTGATTGAGAATGGCGTCTTTGAGCTTGGTGGGGAGCGTGTCGGTAAATGCCTGGATGGGGGTTTTCACGTCGAACGAGATGAGGGGCGCCAGCAGGGCCTTGACCTGGGCGCCAGTCAACTCGGGAATATGCTCTTTGAAGGCTAGAGTGAGACGGGCGCCTACGGGTTCCTTGTCATCGCCCTGGACGACGGGATTCATGGAAGGACCCGCCCCGATCTGGACGTGGCGGAGAAAGCGGTGCTTGGGGTCGGGTCCGCCGTTCAGCTCAAAAATGATCTTGCCGTGCTCGATTTTGAGGTCTGTGAGCACCACACGGTCGCCGGGCTTGGCGCAAAGCCCTTCGTTGGTCACCATGTTCAGGTAGCTTTCCCCGGCCGGCTCGAGCTTCCCGTTGGCGATGAGGGTGAGGCCCTTATGCCCGCGCGGAAACGGGCGCATGGCAAAGCCCTGTTCGGACTGGAGGACGCGGATAAGTTCGATACGGGTTTTGGCGTCGAGTTCGGAGTTTGGAAGGGGAACGCTGGTGGGCTGAATCTGTTGAAAGCGACGGTCCACGCCCACGGTGACGCCAGTGGAGGTGTTGGTGACGGTCCCGGTGCGGGTATCGACGGTGATGACCTGGGAAGCGGCTGGGACGGCGCAGAAGACTGCGGCAGCGCACAGGCACAGCAAAGTCTGAGAGGAATTCCAGCGGCTTGTGTTGGGCGCCGCTGCGGACGCCGGCCTCATCCCGCGAAATAGAGTTGAGCGGATCATGGGAACCTCCCATGCCTGCGAACAGCTGTCGAACAAAAGATAGCCCGGATCGGCAGGAAATAGCAAATCGGGGCTGAACTGGGAAGACACTCAAAAAGGCCTTGTCTTTTCGCTTGTACCAATCGCTGCATAAGTTGTTGCACTGAAATGAATAACGGCATCACATTTCTTGAGCGGCATACTTGGTGTCAGGAAGCTGAAAGAAAGAATGAACGAACCAACTCAGGCGTGCGCTGGATCGATAGCATGATCCAGAACAGAGCAGCCTTGAATTCCTTCTTCGTAGCCACAAACAACTTACTCAACCGGGCCTTGGCGTGATTCCACACTTCTCCAGAATGCCGCACGGACAATGAGCCGGGACGTTTATGTTTGCAGGCCGCTACAGCAATCGGGCGTGGCCACTCGACGGAACGAAATAACAACCCGACACGCAACACCTGGAACATCAAAGGCAAAAACATCCTTCGCATTGGATCTCAAAAGCGGTTTCCTTTCACTCCGGCGTCAACTCTGCTTCCTGGTTCGAAGTGCCTGCTATGCTGCCGGCCAATTGAATGGCCAATACCATGCTGGCGAGGCTATAGATCGGCACCATGTGCCTGATATAAACCCAGCCGAACAAATACGACGCGAGGTAGGCGGGAATCAGAAGCAGGAAAAGCGCTTCGGCTGCGGAGAATCTTCGTTTCCAGGCCCGCAAAACCATCCAGAGCAGGCAAACTGCGACCAAAGTGTGGTCAATGATATTGCTGACAATGACCAGGGGGCGCGTTTGGCCGGGAATTCTTTCGGGTGCTTCCAGAACGTCGCAACAGGCCACCCAGACCTTCTTTCTGTCCATCTGCAGCACCATGTTCGGATGGTCGTGAACAAACTGCCTGCCTGTGGCAAACTGAGCGTGGCTCAGCTCCCATTCGTTGTGCATGGGTGTGAGTGGGTATAGTCCACCTCCTTTTGGATACGGACCATTGACGGCGTCGTCCTGGCTATCCAGAGGGATGCGGGGATAGAGGACCACGGCGTTTGGATTGTTGCCCTTCAGGAAGTTCCAGCCATTCCAGGAGGACTCGTCAGCTCCGAATGCGAAAACACCGGTATTTGCATAGATATATGTCCCCCATCCAAGGGCGGCTAAGGCCAGCCCCAAGGCTGGAAGCAGCGCCCGAAAACGGCATCTCTTCCATCCGTCGACCGCTGCCCAAGAAACAATCACGCCACAGACCAGCGGCATGGAACTTTTTGTAAGGTAAATCAGTGCAACCAGCAAGCCGATGCAGGCGTAGTCGAGGGTCTCGGCGGCGGAAAGAAGCAAGACAAAGGCGAGGCCGAGCATGGCCACCAAGTATCCTTCTTCAAACTCCGCATGGCTAGCAATGCTGCCATTGAATGGCACCAGGATGACAAGCGCGGCGGCAAGCAAGATCCAGTAATCGCCAATGTGGTGGCGGCGGCGTAGCCTGAGAAGCGCATAAATCCAGACCGACCAACAGAGAAGATTCTTGATCGCGAAAAAAACCGCGAAGCGCGTTGAGATGCTAGATACCAGTGCCCCGAAAACCGGAATCATCGGCATCCGGCGCGCATAGGTCCACCAGCCGAATACGCCGTCTGGATAGCCCAGCCGATGCTGTTCAATCAGTCCCCGAATGGCAGGACCAAAGCAAAAGGTCATATCGAATGTGGTCTTAGTTGTGTGGTCGCTGTAAAGGACGTGTGCCGAGACCAGCATCGCGACGGCCAGCAATGAGCAGAACAATGGAAGGTCATGAATGCCACGGGGCCGTTCTTGCGTCGACAAGTTAGCCATCCTCTTCTGAATCTCCTTTTCGACCTAGAATGAAGTAGTTCCGTGTGTTCTTTAGTTTCGAGCAAGCCTGAGAAACGACGGCGGCTTACAACACGTCATTCGCATTTGCGCACTCTTCCAAACGATCCTCATTTGCCGATCCAAGTAGCCAAAATAGCGGATCTTCCTCAATGGCCAGAGATTCAAAAAGCCGCGTGAATCGCGCACTTTTCCACTTCCTTGCCAAGAGCCAGTAATGGATTGTGGGCGAACTCGCTTTGCCACGATGGTGTTTTTATGCACCTGATGGAGAAGTCAGGGGCGCGTTTTACTGCGCGATAGTGTGGTGGTGGGGTCCCAGTCGTTTGGAATGCCCTTCACATTTCTTAGCGGAGCACTTCGCTTTGAAAAATGAAGTCAGCAACTTTTACGCTCTGTACTGGACAGTGTCAAGTCATATCGGGGTTGAGCTGGGGCAGCTTGCGGAGGGGTAGGAAAGAGCGGAAAGGGAACTGCGGCCTCGCGGACTCCGTATCATGAGAGTGTTCGGTTTTCTGAGGGAGGGTTCGGCAATGGCCGTTTTCTGTCAACGTTGTGGAACCGGGTTGCCGCCCAGTGCGCGGTTTTGTTCGAATTGCGGCGCGGTGGTTCCCGTGGTGCCGTTCGCGCCCGGCCGGCCCCTGGTGCGGCCCTTTGTGGGCCGCCAGATTGCAGGCGTCTGCATTGCCCTCGCGCAGGCTTACGGCTGGGATGTCGCCTTGGTGCGCATCTTCACCGTGGTTGGATTCTTCTTCTCGGGCGGCCTGGTCGCCGTGGCGTACCTGGCCGGCTGGATCGGCATACCCGAAGAGCCGATTGCGATTCCCTGACCAGAGCGTATTCTGTTGCCATGAAGGGAACATACAACGCTGATGGGGCAGAGCTAGCCTACCGGGACACGGGGGCGGGAGTGCCCTTGGTCTTTCTTCATCCCACACCACTTGACGGAGAGTACTGGCGGCCGTTGACCGACGCCCTTGGCGGGGTGCGAGCCATTATTCCCGATCTGCGAGGACATGGGGGCTCTGAACTGGGCCACAACCTGCCGACGGGGCTCTTCGAGCCCGTTCCCGGCACGGCAGTGCTCACCATGAAGCGGCTGGCCGAGGACGTTCTGGCGCTGCTGAACGAATTGGATGTGCACGAAGCGGTCTTTGCAGGCTGCTCGATCGGCGGCTATGTGCTGTTGGAACTGTGGCGGCAGGCTCCCGAGCGGATGAGCGGGCTGGTCTTTGTCTGCTCGAAGCCGCAGCCAGACTTGCCGGCCAACGCGGCCCGGCGCGCCGCGACCATTGCCCAGGCGCAAGGGGGTGGTTCTGCGCAGATATTCGACGCCATGGCCCAGAATCTCATTGGCGCCAGCGCCCAGGAGCGGCATCCGGAGATCGTCGGGCAATTACGAGCGCAAATGACGCTTACTCCCGAGGCCGTGGTGGCCGTGCAGGCCGGGCTAGCGACGCGCCCGGACTCTGTGCCCACGGTGGCCTCGATCCAGGTACCTATACTGGCCATTACTGGTGGCGAGGATCCAGGTGTTTCCGTCGAGGAGATGGACGCCTTCCGTGCTGCTCCAGGCGGCTGCGAGTTTCACGTGCTGCCCGATGCGGGGCACTTTGCCGCCTACGAGCAGCCGGAAAAAGTGGCTGCGTTGCTGGCTGAATGGCTGCGCCAGTTGGAAGGGTAAGCGGAGCGAGAACTCTCGCGCCGGTGTCGGCCGGTTACTCTGCCGAGGCCGGCACGAAGGAATCGACATCGTAGCGGGAAGCGGTAGCCATCAATTCTTCAACGTCCGCGACGGCCCGAATGCCGCCCCTGGCGCCGGAGACCGTGCAGTTGAGCGCGGCGGCGGCGCAGGCAAAGTCAAGCTGGCGGTCGAGCGGCCAGCCTTGCAGCAGGCCATAGATGAACCCGGCGTGGAAGATGTCGCCCGCGCCCGTAGTGTCGACCACCGGAACCCGGAAGGCAGAGCTGTGCGTCATGCGCTTGCCGTCCCAGGCCAGGACGCCGTCCGGTCCCAAGGTAGCTGCCGTGAGCTTGCACCCGTAGCGCGCGTGGATTCCCTTGAGCGCCATCTCCAGGTTGTCTTCGCGCATCAGGCGGCAGGGGAAGTCGCGGCTAGCGATCAGGTAATCAACATTTTCGATGAGATTGGCGACGCCGGGATAGATGGCATCGAGGTCGGCGACGACTGGAGTGCCTGCTTCCCGAGCCCAGCGGGCCGCCAAGGTCGCCGCAGCCGTGTCGTAGCCATCGACGTGGAGCGCGCGGGCATTGACGATCCAGGAACGCTGGAGATCGGCTGGCTGAAGGACTAGGCGCTCATCCTTGCGGCATAGAACGGTACGTTCGCCGCCGGCGTCCACGATGATCAGCGACTGCGCGCTGGCAGCTTCAGGGACCGCGATCAGGCGCGCATCGACTCCCACGCGCGCAAAGGCTTCGCGGTGCAGGCGGGCGGCATCGTCGGAACCGAGCTTGCCCACATAGCGAGTGCTCAATCCCCAGGTCTGGCAGGCAACGACAGTAGTAGCGGCCTGTCCGCCGGGCAGGACGGTCGCGGCGTGATACTCCACTTTGGAACCGCGTTCGGGGTAATCGGGAAGGGATATCAGCGTGTCGGTGGCGTTCAGGCCAACACCCACCAAGTCGACCATCGATGGCTCCGTCATCTTTTTATTGTAACGGTGCGATGAATGGGGGCGGCGGGCTAACGGAAGCGGGTGGACTTCCAGAGCGCCCAGCCGCAGGCCGAGGCCGTTGCGGCCAGGACCACAACCAAAGCCCACACCCACGCCATATTCATGCTCAAAGCCGGGGGCCGGGCATGGACCCCGAGAAAGACAAAGACGGTCACCGCGGCAGCGATGATGGCGTAATCCCACCAGCCGCGTCCTTCTTTCGCAACCTCAGGATTCACCTCCGGTTCCACGCCCGCATAGCTCTGTTTTATCCGGTCGTAGTTCAGTTGGTAGCGGCAACACTCGCGCAGCAGGGCTTCGTTCATGGACGAGTTTTCGCGCTCGGTCGCAATCGCCGTGCTGACCGCCAGCGCTCCCGCGATCATGACCAGCGACCCCGTGACAACTAGCAGGCGGTGGCTCGCATCCGCGTGCGCCAGTTCGCCAAAGACCAGGGCGCCCCAGACAAGGCCCCACAACTGGTTGGTGTTGGAGAGCGGGATGCCCCTGCCGATACCCAGGTACTTGGTGGCATATTGCTGGAAGATGTCGCCGATGACCCAGGCAAAGCCTCCCAGAAAAAGCCAGAAGAGCATGTGCAGCGTCTCCGGCGAGTGGAAGATGGCGGCTTTGGTACCCCCGTCCAGAGCCAAAACCAATACAGTAACCATGCCCAGTTCGCCCACCGTGAAAACAGTGACGAATGAGAGCGGATTCATGCCGCTGATGTACGCCTTGCGGTAGGGAATGTACATGGTTCCCCACAGCAGGCTGGCTCCGGCAGCGGCCAGGATTCCGCGCACCGCATGAGCGGCGTGTGGACCTCCGCCATGGAGAGTGGCAAAGCCCAGCATCACCGCCGCCGCCACAATGGCCAGCGCTCCCAGCACCACCTTGGCCACATTGCGGCCGCTGGCGCCCTTCAGCTCGCCGAAGAGCAGTCGCCCCCACAGAATGCCGACCAGCGAGTTGGTGTTCCACAAGGGGAAGGCAATGGTCAGCCCCACATCGCGAATGGCAAAGACGGTGAGCGTGTTGGCCACAGCCCAAAGCATTCCAGCCAGAACCGCGGTCAGCAGCAAATGGCGGCTCTGGTTCAACTCTGCGAAGACCGAGCGGGTTCCCTTCAGCAGCGTGGGAAGCGTCCAGCGCGCGGTGAAGACGCCGGCTACCATGCACAAGGAAATGGCAAAGGGAGAGAGGCCGGAGTTGACCAGCTTGGTGGGAGCCTCAGCTGCGCCTAGCCACACGCCGGCAGCCAGACCGCAGGCCACGCCCAGCCCGTGCTTCGACGTAAAAATGCCTCTCTTCTTCGTGATGATTGCCGTTGTGCTCATTCCGGTTGCGGAGATCCCTTCGTTTCCCAATATCATCTCCGGAGGAATGGGAGCACATTCCTCCGCTACCGCTTCAGCCTGGCTGGGGCGGTCCATCGCTTTAATGAAGCGCTATGAGGAGCGCGAGCCCGATGAAGAAGACCGCCAGCGGAATCAGAAAATGGCTGTCGGTAACAATGGCCCTGGTCTTCTCGGAGAGTGTCATTCGTATCCTGTCGTTTTCGCGCGATCGATTGGCGTCACCATAGCGGCGCGGCTGGCTCGCTGTCAACAAAGTACGCCCGTTGGAGAAGACCCATGCGAACCCGCCATTGCGCTGAATGCTGTAGGCTCAAAAAAGGACTTCTCCTTTTGGAAGCTTAACATTGACCCAGTCATCTCCCTCATCTCCGCGTCCATTTCAGCATTTGATCTCCGGTGGTCCATTGTTCTGCGGCAAGGTCTCACTGGAACTTCTGGCCCGCCGCCACGTCACTCCGCTTTACGTCTACTCCGCCGACCAGATCGTCGAGCGGCTGGGGCTTTTTCAGAATGCGTTCGAGAGCCGCGAGCACCTGGTCTGCTACGCGGTGAAGGCCAACTCGGCTCTGGCCATCCTGAAGCTACTGGCCGATCGCGGTGCGGGCTTCGACATTGTCTCCGGCGGCGAATTGGAGCGGGTTCTCACCGTTGCGCCTGAAGCAGTGGGCCGCGTGGTCTTCTCCGGCGCCGGTAAGACGGCTGCTGAGATCGACCTGGCGCTCAGCTCCGGGATTCTGGAATTCAACGTGGAGAGTGAAGCGGAGCTGAAGCTGTTGGCTGCGCGCGCCGCCAAGCTGAAACGCAAGGCTAAGTTTGCGCTGCGGGTGAACCCCGACGTCTTTGCAGATACTCATCCTTACATCTCCACCGGCCTGCGCGAGCACAAGTTCGGCATCGACATCCGCCGCGCTCTGGCAATTTACAAGAGCGCCGCGAACAGCAAGTGGCTTGAGGCGCATGGTGTCAGCGTGCATATCGGATCGCAAATCCGCTCCGCCGTCCCCTTTGGCGCGGCCATCGCGAGGGTCGCGAAGCTGGTCCGCCAGCTTGAACGCGAAGGAATCGTTCTTGAGTCGATTGATGCTGGCGGCGGGCTCGGCATTGATTACCACGCCGGCAGCTTTGATGCCGCAGCCAAGGTGACAGAGTACGCTGCCGCCGTGGAAGAGGCGCTGGGCGGCTTCGAGGGCCGCCTGCTGATGGAGCCGGGCCGTTTCCTCGTCGCCCAGGCCGGAGCCCTCGTCGCGCGCGTCTTGCAGGTGAAGCGCAACGGCAAAAAGACCTTCGTGATTACCGACGCCGCTATGAATGACCTGATTCGCCCGGCGCTTTATCAGGCGCACCACGAGATTGTGCCAGTGAAGCCGCGCAGCGGCAGAGCCCGCGAGGTGGATGTCGTGGGGCCGGTCTGTGAGACCGGAGATTTCTTTGCCCGCGACCGCAAGCTGCCGCCGCTGGAGCCGGGCGACCTGATCGCCGTGCTCGATGCTGGAGCCTACGGGATGGCGCAGAGTTCGAACTACAACACGCGCTTGCGGCCGGCCGAAGTGCTGGTCGAAGGAAGCAAGGCGCGGCTGATCCGCCGTCGCGAAACCATCGCGGATTTGCTGGCGCCAGAGATGCTCTGATTTCAGCGGATCAGGGGTATGATTTCTGGTGAGGCTGCCATGGAAGAGCGCATCACAATCGAGACAGGGAAGCGATCCGGCCAACTTTGCATCCGTGGTCTACGCATCACAGTTTGGGATGTCCTGGGTTGGCTGGCGGCTGGAATGAACGAGGAGCGGATTATCGCCGATTATCCCGAACTGGACCCCGCCGATTTTCGCGCCGTCTTCGAGTACGCCACGCGCGTGGGACGTCGCGTCGCGCTGTGAAGCTGCTCCTGGATGAGAATCTGTCTCGCCGTCTGGTGCGACGTATTGAGGACCTGTTTCCGAAATCCACGCATGTGGGCTCCGAAGGATTGCTTCAGGTGCCGGATACGGTGGTATGGGAATTTGCCCGGTCCAACGACTTTTCGATCTTAACGGCGGACATTGCAAGAATCTTGAAATCGGACTTCCGTGGGCCCGTCCTGATAACGTATTCCGCGGAGGATTTTTGTAATGCAAATGGGAACGAAGGTGACGTGTGCCCTGGCAGCCGCAGGGCTCGCGTTGGGATTATCCATGCCTGCATTCGCCGATTCACTGATCGTCAAGACCGAACAGGGCAGAGCCCTCGGCAAGACCATCCATGACGGCAAGGTTCGTGCGTTTCTTGGACTTCCCTATGCGGAGCCACCAGTGGGCGACCTGCGCTGGAAGTCTCCCCGGCCGCCCGCCAAGTGGAAGGGCGAGCGCGACGCGACAAAGTATGGCGCGCACTGCGCCCAGGGCCGGGTTTTCGACGATATGGTCTTTCAGGACGGCGTGGCCAGCGAGGATTGCCTGTTCCTGAACGTCTATGCTCCCGCTGACGCCAAAGACAAGAGCAAACTGCCGGTGATGTTCTGGATTCACGGCGGCGGATACTCGGGCGGCGCCAGTTCCGAGCCGCGCCATAACGGCGATTTCCTGCCGCTCAAGGGTGTGGTGCTGGTCACCATCAATTACCGTTTGGGCGTCTTCGGCTTCCTGGCCACGGAAGAGATGGCCAAAGAGGCCAATGGCGTGGCCGGCAACTACGGGTTGCTGGACATGGTGGCCGCGCTCAGTTGGGTCAAGAGCAACATCCAGGAATTCGGCGGCGATCCGAACAATGTGACCATCTTTGGCGAGAGCGCCGGTTCGGCCGCAGTCAGCACGCTGATGGCCTCTCCCGCAGCAAAGGGCCTCTTCCAAAAGGCGATTGGCGAGAGCGGTGGTGCTCTGAGTGAGGGCATTCTTGGGCAGGAACTGCTCGCAGAACATGCCAAGAAGGATTCCGAGTGGGTCACTTCGATTGGCGTCAAGTCGCTCCAGGAACTGCGTGCGATGCCTACCGACAAGGTTCTGGAAGCTGCTCAAAAACACGGCTTCGGACCGGACATCGACGGCAAACTGCTGACAGAGTCGGTGGCCGATGCCTATGCTGCCGGACGGCAGGCGCATGTGCCTCTGTTAGCTGGCTGGAACTCCGATGAAGGCAGCTTCACGGCCGCTCGCGGAATGACCGTCGAGCAGTGGAAGAGCATGGCGAGTGACCTCTTCAAAGAGCGCGCCACAGACTTCCTCACCGTCTACCCCGCCTTTACGGACGCCGAGGCGCTACGCGCAGCCGTGGATTACGGGAGCGACAGCTTTATCGCTTTCAGCACCTGGAAGTGGATCGAAACGCACCGCAAGACAGGCGATTCGCCCATCTATCGCTACCACTTCGAACTGGCAGCGCTGCCCAGCAAATACCACCCCGGCACCTTCGCCTTCCACTCCGACGACATCGAATATGTCTTTGGCACGCTCGACACACGTCCTGGCGAGACGGTGCGCCCCGAGGACCGCAAACTGAGCGAAGAGATGATGACCTACTGGACCAACTTCGCCAAGAACGGAGACCCTAACGGGCCGGGGCTGCCGAAGTGGCCGAAGTACGACAAGAACGATTCCCTCATCCACCTGAACAGCACCATCACCTCTGGCCCGGATACACTTCGGCCTCGCTACGAGTTCCTGATGCGAGGGATTCCAGCTTTTCACTTCTAGTGTCCAGTCTCCTGGGCTCGCCTCCATCCTTGTCATCCTGAGAGTAGCCAAGGATCTGCATTTTCAACTGGAAAGACAGGAAAGGCCGCCCTTGGGGCGGCCTTTCCTGTCTTTCCAGGACGAATTTAAGCTATCGATCTCTCGGGGAATTACTGGTTGACGCCGGCGGCTTCGGCAAATCCGGCCGACTGGGTCGGGGGAATGGTGCCGACCGGAGGAGGAACGGCGAAGCTGGAGTTCTTGGCGTTGATGGCGCCCGAGTAGTCGGGGCCGAGGCCGAGTTTCTTCAGAGCCCGCGAGTCGGGCATCAGCTTGGTTTGCCAGCCCTGGTCGGACTGGTACTTCCGCATTGCATCTTCTGTGGTTGCATCCCACCTTCCGCTGGCCTCGCCGTCCAGATAGTGCTCGCGGATCAGCGCCTGCTGAATCTCCGTCACGCGACTGGGATCGATGGCCTGCTGCCCGTGGAGGCGGTGCGACTTGGACGCGGCCACTGTGGCCTTGGATGAGGCGCCGGATGAACCTTTGACCTTGCCTTTGGCCGCGCCCTTGTGGGTGTGGTGTCCCGTCGTGGCATGGCCGCTGGTGGGAGCGCGATGAACGCGGGAGGCGAAGGCTGGGGATGCGGCCAGAACCGCGGACAGAATAAATGTCAGACTTGCTCGATAGGAAGACATACTGATTTCACCTCTAGAAAACTAAGTTCGATCCGATCTTTCGTGGAATTCTAACGAAACGTTTCACAATGCGGCAAGAAAAAACTCCTTCAAAAGCAGAAAGGAGAGCCAAGTCGCACATCAAGAGGACGCCGGAAGCGGTGTTTTGCTTGCCGGCGTCCTATGTTGTTGTTACTGCAATGTTCCACCGATGTAGTTGATGCCGTCGCCGGGGCGGCGGGGGTCAACCACCTCGAAGACGACATCGTCGCCGGTTTTCAGCTTGGCAGCCACTGTGTCGAATTGTTCCTTGGTTCCGGTGGGCTGCTTGTTGACGCGCACAATGACCAGGCCAGGCTCCAGACCCTGCAGGTCGGCGAAGGAACCGGTGCGGACCGACTGAATCGCCACGCCGGGGCTGTGGATCTTGGCCGCGGTGGCAGGGGAGACCTCGCGGACCACGACGCCCAACTTGGTTTCGCCGGCATCGCCCTTGTCATCGGAATCCTTTTCTGCCTGCTGGGTCCCCAGTTCGGCGAAGATCTTGTCGCGGTCGCCGATGGTCACCGTGGTATCGGCCGGCTTGCCGTCCCTGGTGTACCCCAGGCGCGCGGTCGAGCCAGGGCGGCGGCTGGCGATTTCATTCACCAGATCGTCTCCGTCCTTGATCGAGCGCCCATCGATGGCGATAATCACATCGCCAGGTTTCAGACCAGCCTTTTCCGCTGGCCCACCCGATGTAACCTCCTGCACCAGCACGCCGTTCTTGAAGCCGTAGACGCGATTCACTGCGCCTGAGAGGCCGGCTTTGAACTGGATACCGATTGAGCCGCGCGTTACCTTGTGGCTGGGGCTGATCAGGTCGTTGTAGATGGCGACGACTGTGTTGGATGGCATGGCGAAGCCGATGCCTTGATAGCCGGCCGATTGCGTGTAGATCGCGGTATTGACGCCGATGACCTCGCCGTTCATGTTCAGCAGAGGCCCGCCGGAGTTGCCGGGGTTGATGGCCGCATCGGTCTGGATAAAGTGCTGGAACTGGCCGCTGGCGCCGGGCTCGATGGTCCGGTTCTTGGCGGAGATGATGCCGGCGGTAACAGTCTGCGAAAGCGCAAACGGGCTGCCGATGGCCTCTACCCAGTCGCCAACCTGTGCCGAGTCGGAGTTGCCCAGTTTGACGGTGGGCAGCGGGGTGTTGGTGTCGATCTTGATGACCGCCAGATCGGTAGCCTTGTCGACGCCGATTACGCGCGCCGGGCGGCCCAGATCCTGGCTGTCGGGGTCGGTGGAAAGCTTGACGTAAATCTTGTCAGCCTTCTCCACGACGTGATTGTTGGTAATGATGTAGCCCTTGGGATCGACGATGAAGCCGGAGCCGAGGGATTCGCGCACCTGGCCGTCATCGCCGCCCTCCTGGTCGGGCATCTGTCCGCCAAAGAAGCGATTGAAGAAGTCCTGGAAGTTGCCCTGTCCTTGTCCCTGTCCTTGTCCCTGGCCCTGCTGCTGCTCGTCGTCCTGATCGTCGCCGGGATTCTGCGGAACCTGCTGTGTGCGGCCGTGGAAGTTGCGGCGATTCTTGCCCGAGGCCTGTTTGGGGAGCGTCTGGGTGTTGATGTTCACCACCGCTGGAGCGACCCGCTGGGCGATCTTCACAAACTCATTGGGGGGAACGTTCGAGTTGACCACTTTAAGGGGAGTGGCGTCGGTGCTCGAGTTCTCTTTTTCCTGCCCGCGGACCCCGTGAGCTGCAAAGGAGCCGCCCACAATGGCGACCGTGAGAGTGGCAAGCAGGACAAATGCTGAAGCCAGACGGCGGGAACGCAGCCGTTCAAGAAGCGATTTCATGGGTTCGTTGACCTCGTCGTGTGACCAGCCGTGGGGCTGGGCTGTTTTTAGTACCATCACCTAGTATAGTCAGTGGCGGGCAATCCCGTCTGGCTGGCGGCTCCTGGCGGTACCCGCCCTGATATTGCCCAAGTTGCAGGAAATGAACCGGCAAGCAGGCTGCTTCGAGAGAGGTGTCCGCTGGACCTTTCCATAGTGATAGACGCAGGCAGGAAAGAAGTGTCGCAGATTCCGCCTACTGGGAAGAGTTTGGCACGAGCCATGCTAACATCCCTCATGGAATCCTATCGGCAAGGCTCATTTCATTCTCGACACATTGTTTTCATGGGCATGGCGCTGCTCATCGCGGCTCTTGTACCGACATTCTCACGGGCTCAGAATGCGCCTGTACCTCCGCCTGCCGGCATAATGGATCGCCTGAGCGCGATGATTGCGGGCGGAAAGAGTGCCTGGAGCCCGGAGCAGTTGGCTCAGATGGAGCGGCTGCGCGATGCGGCTCTCACCGACCCCTATGCTCTCAACGAGCTGCGGCACCTCACCGACAACATTGGCCCACGCCTGAGCGGCTCTTCCCAGGCGCAGCAGGCGGTGGAGTATGTGGCTGCCGAGATGCGCGCACTGGGTGCAGACGTGACGCTCGAAAAGGCGCGGGTACCCCACTGGGTGCGCGGAGCGGAGAGTGGCGAGTTGGTCTTCTGGCCCGGCCAGACGCCGGGAACCACACAGAAAATCGTTCTGACCGCGCTGGGCGGCAGTGTGGCGACGCCTGCCGAGGGCCTGACCGCCGAGGTAGTAGTAGTGGACGACTGGAACCAACTCCACGCTCTTCCGGCAGGCGCGGTCAAAGGCAAGATACTGCTCTTTAATCACCCTTTCGACAAGGAACTGGCAGCCCAAGGCCACGGCGGCGAGGCATATGGTGGCGCTGTGGTCTATCGTGGCGCCGGGCCAATGGCAGGAGCGTCGGTGGGTGCGATCGCCGTGCTGGTGCGTTCGGCGGGCGGGGCAGACTATCGCCTTCCGCACACCGGGCTGACCGCGTATTCCGACGGTGTGCCCAAGGTCCCCGCCGCAGCCGTCACGGCCGAGGACGCCGAGATGCTGAAGAATCTTGCCAGCCAGGGGCCGGTCAAGCTGCATCTGACGCTGACGCCCCAGACTTTGCCTGCCGCCGCGAGCTTCAACGTGATTGCCGACTGGAAGGGAACGGAGAATCCGGAACAGGTAGTGATCGTCTCCGGCCATCTGGACTCTTGGGATTTGGGTACGGGCGCTCTGGACGACGGCGCCGGCGTGGCGGTCTCCATGCAGTCCATTCACCTGCTGCAGAAGTTGGGGATTCATCCGCGGCGCACGGTGCGCTTCATCGCCTGGATGAGCGAGGAAGAAGGCTCGGAGGGCGCGGCGGCCTACATGGAAGATCACAAGGGCGAGATTGCCCACCACATCGGCGCCATCGAGAGCGATCTGGGAGCTGACCACCCGACCGGCATTTACTACTCCGGCAAGTCGGCGTTGGGCGGCTGGCTGCGGCCGGTCGCCGGGGTGCTCAGTTCCATCGGCGCAGGAACACTGGTGGAGTCGCCTGAAACCGGGGAAGACATCGACGGTTTGACTCAGAAGGGCGTTCCCAGCTTTGCTCCGGTGCAGGACAGCCGCTTCTACTTCAACTACCACCACACCGCAGCCGACACTTTCGACAAGATCGACCCGAAGCATCTGAACGAAACAGCGGCCATCATGACCGTGCTGTCGTATGCGCTGGCAGATGCGCCTGAGACGGCGCCGAGATAGGGAATGGCAGGGAGTAGGGGAGCAATCGTAGGAACGAGGCAATCCTGAAAAGTCTTTTTTTGAAAGGGCATGACTTCAGTAGTGCCGCCAAAAAGAGATTGTGGGAAGAGGTTTTCCCGAACAAGCAACTTCGTGCGAGTCCTCCCTGCAATTGAACCCAAGCGGAGCCGGGTTGCATCTTAAAGGGCAGGAGGGAGTTAGCATGCCCGTAGTATCCGGTCGTTCCGTGCAAGTCACCGCCGCTGGCGGTGTTTTTCAGTTGGTGCAAAAAGAGTTTCCCGAGCCCGGCCGAGGACAGGTGCGTATTCGTGTCCAGGCTTGTGGCGTCTGTCACAGTGATGCAATCACCAAATTTGGCGTGGTTCCCGGCATTGCCTATCCGCGCACGCCCGGCCATGAGGTTGCCGGGGTTGTGGATGCCGTAGGGGCCGATGTGCCGCTCTTCAAGGCCGGCCAGCGCGTGGGTCTGGGTTGGCACGGTGGCCATTGCGGCTATTGCGCTTCCTGCCGCCGTGGCGACTTCATCCTCTGCGAAAACCAGCAAATCTCCGGCATCAGCTTCGACGGCGGCTATGCCGACTACGTGATTGCTCCGGCCAATGCTCTGGCGCTGATTCCTGACGACTTGGCGGATGTCGATGCGGCTCCCCTGATGTGCGCCGGCGTCACCACCTTCAACAGTTTGCGCAACAGTGGTGCGCGGCCCGGCGATACAGTGGCCATTCTCGGTATTGGCGGCCTGGGCCACCTGGGCGTACAGTTCGCGGCCAAAAGCGGTTATCGCACCGTGGCCATTGCGCGCGGGCAGGACAAGGCTCCGCTGGCACGCCAGCTCGGCGCGCACATTTACATCGACAGCACCACGCAAGATCCTGCCGCCGAACTGCAAAAGTTGGGCGGGGCCGCCGTCATTCTCTCCACGCTGACCAATGCCGAGGCTCTTGCGGCAGCGGTGAATGGTCTTGGCCCCAATGGCAAGCTCATCATCGTCGGCGTGCCTGACAAACCCTTTGAAGTGAGCGCTGTTTCGCTGATTATGGGCAGCCGCTCAATTGCAGGTTGGCCTTCGGGTACGGGCATGGATTCGGAAGACACGCTCAACTTCAGCGCGTTGACCGGCGTCAAGCCCATGATCGAAACTTATCCGCTGGAACGCGCTTCTGAAGCCTTTGATCGCATGATGAGCGGCAAGGCGCGCTTCCGCGTCGTGCTCACCACAGGCGCCTGAACGCGCACTTCGTGCGATTGCCCGGAGGGAATAGGGAGTAGGGAATAGTAATCTTCGCGGCCCAACGATGGGCCGCGGAGCTTTATCTGCAGTTCAGCCTTTCTGTTTCCTACTTCCTACTCCCTAGTCCCTACTTTCACGCCTCATGTGCAGACGGTACCACGGGCTGCGGCATCAGCTCGGTCAGGGCGATCCAGCAGAGAATCAGCAGTGCTCCGCAGGCCGGGCGTGCTCCCAGGCGCTCGCCCATCACCAGGAACGATGTTATCCAGGCAAAGACCGGCTCCATCGTCAGAATCAGGGCGGTGTGGGTGGACGGAAGTATGGACTGAGCCCAGCTTTGAATGGAGAAGGCGGCGGCAGTGGCAAGAACTGCGGCGATTCCCAGCGCAATCCCCAACCGCGGGGTCCAGGTGATGTGGGGATGCTCGATGAGTGGCAGGCTCAAGGCCATGAACAATGCACAAAATCCCACCTGCAGCAGAGCCAGCGGCTGAAAGCGGATGCGCGGCGAAACGTGGCTCAAGGCCAGGCAGTGGAAAGCGAAGCCGATGGCGCAGCCCAGGGTGAGCACATCGCCCAGGTTGATGGAACTCCAGTCGGGCATCAGTCCCGCTGCTTCGCCAGCCAGGGTAATAGGTCCTGGCGCGGCGGCTACAGCTGGCGCGGCCAGCAGCACAATTCCGATGAACGCCAGCGTCGCACCCAGAAAGGCATTCCATCGCGGCGGACGAGCTCCCGGCGGACGCAGGCCGGGAACGATCGAGAGCAGCGGGACCAGCACGACGAGCAATCCGGTGATGAAGGCGGATTTGGAGGGGGTAGTGCGGGCGAGGCCAATGGTCTGGAACTGGTAGCCGGTGGCCAGGCAAAGACCCACGATCGCTCCAGCCCCCACTTGCCAGGCCCGGATGCCCCGCCAGAAGCGGTGGTAGGCGACGGCCAGCACCGCGAAAGAGAGGGTCATTCTGACGAGATTGAAGGCGGCCGGGGTGGCGTCGGCGAGCGCTCCTTTGACGATGACAAAGGTCGATCCCCAGACCGCAACCACAAACAACATCAGCAGATAGGCACGTAACTTCATCTATCGCATTATGTCAGGAGCAGATTTGGCTACTGTTCGGCGGCCCATCCGAGCATGGCGAGCGTGAGGAGCAGCACACGGCGCAGGCCGGTTTCGCGGTCCTTGGCGGAATACCACTCGCTCACAGTGTGCGCGCCGCCGCCTTCGCCGCCAGCGCCCAGGGACACGGATTGAACCCCAAGAGAAAGCGGAATGTTGGCGTCGGTCGAACCGAGAAGCAACTCGGTGCGCAGGCCCAGATGGCGGTCCACGGCGTGCAAGGATTCGAGCAGGAGGGAGTCGGCCGGCAGTTGCGCGGCGGGGCGGTCGCCGATCTTGTCGATGCCGAAGGCCAGCAGTCCGCGGGCGCGCGCCGAGAGGCCGGTTGCCTCGGCGTTCCAGTGCTCGACGGCGTCTTCGACGGCGCGGTGCAAGGCCACTTCGAGGCGCAAAAGCTGGTCGGGATCGGTGGACCGGAAATCGACTGCTGCCGTTGCGCTTTCGGGGATGGAGTTTACGCTGGTTCCCCCCTGGATGGTGCCCAGGTTGAGCGTGGTGCGCGGTTCGTCGGGCAGGGGCGTCTGGGCCAGAATAGCGAGGGCCGAGACCAGCGCCGCGATGGGGTTGACGGTGCCCGCGTCGGTGAAGCTGTGGCCTCCGGGACCGGTGATGGTGACCCGGTAGCGGCGGCTGCCCAGAGCCTGGGTTACAGCCGAGGCAGACCCGGCGCCGTCCAGCACGATGTGTGCCGCGATACGGCCGGCGAGCGCGCTTTGGTTGTAGAGATGGCGTACGCCGCGCAGATCGCCCTCGCCTTCTTCGCCGACATTCCCGACCAGAAGCAGGGGGGCGGGCAGCTCGACTTTGGCGCGAACCAGCGCGTGCGCGACGGCCAGCATTCCGACCACTCCCGCAGCGTTGTCACAGGCGCCGGGAGCTTCCAATCGATCGCCGTCCAGTACAGGAACGAGGGGCGTCTCCGCAGGAAAGACGGTATCGATGTGTGCGGAAAGAACCACCAGCGAGCCGCTGCTCTCGGGTGGAAGCTTGGCCGCGCGCAGAAATCCCAGGACATTGCCGGCCGAATCGATCTCGATGTCGCTGAGTCCCACCTCGGTAAACCGGGCTGCGAGCCACTCGGAGCGGGCCTGTTCACCGAAAGGCGGCGCGGGGATGGTCACCATTTCCGCCTGCCAATCCATGATCGTTTTGGGGTTGCCGTGGAGCCAGGCAAATGCAGCGTGGACCGTGCGCAAGGAAGCCAGCGCCGTCACGCGGGAGAACTCCGAACTGCGAGGGAAGAGAGCCATACCAATAGTCTCAGGGTAGCAGGCGGAACACGAGGAGAAGGCCGCAGGTGAGATGGGCTACCTTCTCGGCCGCGGACGTGCGGCGGCTTTTTGCAGCAAGTTCGGACCCTATTCGACCTTCGGAACCGGGACTTCGTCCGGGTACTCGACCGAGTGCAGGATCAGACCTTGGGCAGGAGCCGTCGCTCCGGCTGCGGTACGACTGCGGGCAGCGAGAATTTGAGTCATTTCGTCCGGTCTGAGGCGTCCGCGCCCGACTTCCAGCATGGTGCCGACCAGGTTGCGCACCATGTGGTGGAGAAAACCGCTACCACGGATGCAATAGACAAGCAACTCGCCGGCTTCGGTGTGACGTTCTTCCCAGGTGGAAGCGTAGACAGTCCGAATTGCGCCGGTCACCGTCGGCAGGGGATGCGTTGTTCCTTCACGAGCAAGTTCTTCATCCCGCTCGAGGTTGCGCGTGGTTAGGTCGGGATCGGTGGCGGAGAAGCTCAGGAAATCGTGCTCACCCAGGAAGAAGCGGGCCGCCAGTTGAAGTGCCCGTACGTCCAGGGGCCATGGGCAAGCCAGCGCATAACGGCAGAGGAAAGGCGGGCAGATTTCGTCGCGAAAGATGCGGTACTCGTAGGTCTTGGCTCGGGCCGAATGGCGGGCATGAAACGAATCGGGCACTACGGCTGCCCGCAAAACCCGGATCGAGGGCGGCAGGGTTCGGTTGAGGGCGCGATGCAGATTGGCGGCCGGAATGGGGGCGGCGAGCGAGAAGCTGGCCACCTGACCAAGCGCGTGGACCCCGGCGTCGGTGCGGCCTGAACCCTGCGGCAACGGAGCCTCGCCCGTGACGCGGCCCAGCGCCGCCTGCAATGCGCCCTGGACGGTGGCCTTGCCCGGCTGCACTTGCCAGCCGTAAAAATCCGTGCCGTCGTAGGCAAGAGTGAGCTTCCAGGTCTGGGGCGCGCGCGCGGTTTGGGTCTCTTCGGTCATGACGAAAGGTGTTGTCAACAGGGTACCCGACGCCACCTGGCAGAGCGAACTGCAACCTGTGGTGGGATATACTCAGCTTTCCGCACTCGCGGGGCTCTGGACTACCGGCTAGGATGGGGAGTGGAACCAGGAAAGCATCTTTCTGGAACGAAAACCGGGCAGTGCGCGTATTGCCAAATGAGCGTCACACTGCGCAACCGGCAGAAAACGAGAATTCGGCAGGAAAATCACAAAGTTGCGTCTGGAGAGGCTCTCCAGGCGTCTTGAAGAATGGCACCCCACATGCCTCAGCAATCAGTGGAGAGGAATCATGCATTTGTTTGGTACAAGTGTGTTTGAGCAGCAGGAAGAGACTGCACGCATCCATCGTGGAGAAGCAGGGCGCGGTCAGGCCAGCAATCGCCTTCGCGCCATCGCAGCCGTCATGCTGACATTGACGGCGGGAGTGCCTTCAGGATTTGCACAACAGGCAGTAGCCCCGGTTTCGGACAAAGCCGCCTCCGAGCTGCCCTCGGCTCCGGCCCCGATACTTACCGAGCCGTTGAATCTCCGTTCGTCCGGGCGCGACTTTTCTCAGCCCGCCGGCCGTCTTCTTGGCAACCCGATCAACTCGTATCGCGGCACATCCATTCCCAAAGCCAGCTTTGCGAACTCGGTGCGCTTCAGCGATCTGGTGAAGGATGGCAAGATGTATCTGAGCCTTTCCGATGCACTGGCGCTGGCCCTCGAGAACAACTACGACATCGCCATCTCCCGCTATTACATGGATTTGGCAGACATCGACCTGCTGCGCGCCAAGGCTGGGCAGTCTTTGCAAGGCTCGGGAGCGACGGTCAACAGCTCGACCCAGGGCGGCTATACTTCGACGGCCAGCGCGGGCGGCGGACCGGGTGGATCCACCGGCGGGTCGGCGGCCGGCAGCGGTGGCCTGACCATCACGGCTTCTGGAGCCGGTCCGGCTCCGGAGAGCTACATAGACCCCACGGTAACCACTTCGGTCCAGTTTGAGCGGGCCACCTCACCCCAGGCTAACAAGCTCTTTTCCGGCGGTTTGTCTACATTGACCACCAACACCAATCAATACAACATCACCTACAACCAGGGCTTTGTCACCGGCACGGCGTTGAAAGTGGCTCTGGATAACAGCCGCATCACCACCAACAGCCCCTACAGCAGCTTCAGCCCCGAGCTGACTTCCACCTTCAAGGCCACCGTCACGCAGCACCTGCTGCAGGGCGCGGGCATATGGGTGAACACGCGCTTTGTCTACCAGGCCATCAACAATCGCCGCATCACCGACTCCACCTTCCGCCAGCAGATTCTCTACACCGTCAATCAGGTCGAGAACATCTATTGGGGCCTAGTGAATGCTTATGAGGATGTGCAGGCCAAGGAGCGGGCGCTCGATCAGAGCACCAAGCTGCTCTCTGACAATCAGAAGCAGTTGGAGATCGGCACCCTGGCTCCGCTCGATGTGGTCAACGCACAATCCAATGTGGCCTCGGACAAGCAGGCGCTTATCAGTTCGCAAAGCACTCTCAACTACCAGCAGCAGATCATCAAGCAGGCGATTGCCCGCAACTTGAACGATCCGGCGCTGGTGGCCGCGGCGGTGATTCCCACCGACCGGGTGAGCATTGAAGAGATTCCCGAAGAGAAGCAGCCGGTCGATGATCTGGTGCAGGTCGCGTTTAAGCAGAGCCCGGTGCTCGAGCAGGCGTCGCTTGCGCTCAAGAACGACATCATCTCTCTGCGTGGAGCCAAGAACGGTCTGCTGCCCACCCTCGACGCCTATGGATTCTACGGCTCCAGCGCTTTGGGCGGAAAGCAAAGCCCCTACGAAACCGGCGTCACCACTGCGTCTCCGACCACCGGCTACGGAACGGTACTTCAGAATCTTTTCAACAGTTCCGCTCCAGACAAAGGTGTGGGCTTCAACCTGAGCATTCCTATCCGCAACCGCACGGCGCAGGCCGAGCAAGTTTCGGCGCTGATCCAATACCGGCAGGCTGAGCTCCACCTCGAACAGCTCTACACGCAGATTCGCATCAGCGTGGTGAACGCCCAGTTCGCGCTAACCAACGACCGCGCCCAGGTGAAAGCCGCTATTGCCGCCCGCGACTATAACCAGCAGAGCTTGGACTCGGAGCTGAAAAAGCTCCATTTGGGTGCATCCACCACCGCCAACGTCCTCTTGCAGCAGAAGAATCTAGCTGCCGCTGAGAACAACCTGATCCAGGCCAATGCAGCCTACGCCAAGGATCGCGCCGGCCTCTACCAGACCATGGCCACTACCCTGGAGCATTACGGAATCGACCTGAAGGAAGCTGCAACTGGCGACGTGAAGGCTGCTCCGGTCGTGCCTGGGCTTACTCCCGCCAAGCAGGGCAATGAGCCGACCACGGCGCCACCGCCGAGCCGGTAACTTAACAGAGTGTCAAGTTCTTCCGCACTGACTTGACCGATGCAAACACACGCAAGGCCCGGCTATCTGCCGGGCCTTGCTGTATTCAGGAGCGACAGTCGTATCGTAGAGGCGTCAGCGTTGGTGGAAAGCCCGCCGGGTGATTTGCGTCACAGTATACTGTCTCTTGCGGCTTTAAGGTGAAGACCGAAATGTATCTGCTCTGGCTCCGAGTTGCAGCAATCCTCTACGCGGCTGCTTCTATCGCTGTCTTCCCGGCCGTGCTGTACGGCATGGTTCGATGGCGCAAGACGTGTGTCCATCTGGCTGGGATGGGGCTCTTTTTCCATTTCGTTTCCGTGGTCGAGATGCTGGTCCAGGCGCATCGCTGGATGCCTGTCGGCGTCCGCGAACTGGAGTCGATCCTGGGGCTGGCCGTTGTTTCTCTCTTTTTTCTCGTCTGGTGGATGTACGACGCCGTATCCCTGGGAGTTTTCGCGCTGCCCATCACGTTTTTTGTGGTCTTCGTCCCGGCGCTCGCCCCTGATCGCTACGTGTTTCCCTCGAATGGCGTGCGCATGAGCTGGCTGGTGGCGCACATCGTGGCGCTGCTAGCCGCTTACGCCGCACTTGGTTTCAGTCTGCTGGCCTCGCTCCTCTATCTTCTCCAAGAGCGGCGGCTGAAGAGCAAGCGCAAAGCCGGGGGCGATTCATGGTGGTTCCCGCTGGACTGGCTGCCGCCGCTGGACACGCTGGAGCGCATTGCGCACGCGACCTTGGAATTCGGATTTCCCTGCATGACCGTGGGGCTGCTGATTGGCGCGGTCCTGGTGCAGGAATCGGCGCTAGGCGCGGCCTATTTCCGCGATCCCAAGGTGGTGGCCTCGTTCCTCCTGTGGGCCATTTACGTTGCGTTGCTCTTTGTACGCCGCACGGCTGGCCTGCGCGGGCGCAGAGCCGCTTATCTCTCCGGCGCGGTTTTCCTGGTGATGCTGGCCGTGCTGATGGCCAACGTCATCAGCCAGGTCCATAGGTACGGTCCGCAATGACGCTGGCGCTCATCGGAGTGAATCACAAGACCGCGCCCATTGAGGTGCGCGAGCGCATCGCCATCTCTCACGACGACCTGCCGGAGACGACGCGCGCGCTGGCCGCCGTGCCGGGCGTCTCCGAGTGCATGATCGTTTCCACCTGCAACCGGGTGGAGATTCTGGCCGCCATTGAGGACTCCAATGTTCAACTCAGTGGTTTCTTGTCGGAGCACTTCGGCCTTGACCCGGCGGTGATCGGGCCGCATCTCTACGAGTATCGCGATCAGGAGGCGGTGCGGCATCTCTTTCGCGTAGCCGCCAGCTTGGATTCCATGGTGGTGGGCGAGCCGCAGATTCTCGGTCAGGTCAAAGAAGCCTTTGCCGTGGCGCGCGCCTCGGGCACCGTGGCCGGCCAGCTTGAGCACCTGTTGCAGAGCACTTTTGCCGCCGCCAAAAAAGTCCGCAGCGAGACGGAGATCGGCTCGAATTCGGTTTCGATTGCCTCGGTAGCCGTCGAGCTGGCGCGCAAGATCTTCGGCTCGTTGCAGGGCCGCACGGTCTTCCTGGTGGGCGCGGGCAAGATGAGCGAACTGGCGGCGCGGCATCTGGTCCAGCAGGGCGCGGGCAAGATTCTTGTGACCAACCGGACGCTGGAACGGGCGCGGCGGATGGCGGAGGCATTTCAGGGGCAACTGAGTCCGCAGATTGTTCCCTTTGAGCAGCTCTACGAGGAAGCCAGCCAGGCCGACATCGTGATCAGTTCGACTGGCGCGCCTCATCCCATCTTCCGCCGCGAACACGGCCAGACCTTTCTGCGCCTGCGCCGCAACCGCCCGATGTTTTTTATCGACATTGCCGTGCCGCGCGACGTAGATCCGGCGATGGGCAAGCTGGAAGGCATCTTCGTCTACGACATCGACGACCTGCAGCACGTGGCTGCGGACCACATGGCAGAGCGCAGCCGCGAAGCCAGCGACGCCGAGGCGCTGATTGCCGGCGAGGTGGAGCGGTTTGACCAGCGACAGCGCACCGTGAATGTGGCTCCGGCGATTGTGGCGCTTCAGCACCAGGGTGAGGAGATTCGCCAGTCGGAGTTGAGGCGTGCACAGGCCAAGCTGGGTACGTTAAGCGCGGAGCAGGCGGCGGCGGTGGAGGCACTCACCCGCGGCCTGGTCAACAAATTCCTCCATCCTCCCATGCAGGCTCTCAAGCAGGCAGCGCGCGAAAACGATGCCCTTCGGCTGGAGACACTCTGTGAGACATGGTCTCTGCCCGCGAACGGCGCGCGCGAACCGGGGCCGGTGGTTGCGGCAGAGGACAGCGCATCGAAGCAGACAAATTCTGAGATGGCTGAGGGCGAAGAGATGAGTCAGAGCAGCGGGACGGACCGCAAATGAAGCTGCGCATTGGAAGCCGAGGCTCGCAACTGGCCCTGTGGCAGGCGAATCACATTGCCGGATTGCTGCGGGGCCAGGGGCATTCGGTCGGGATCGAGATCATCAAGACTACCGGCGACCGGCTGCAGGAGATTACCTTCGCCCAGGTGGGCTCCAAGGGAATGTTCACCAAGGAGATCGAGGAGGCGCTGGCCGAGGGCCGCGTTGACTTGGCTGTGCACTCGCTCAAGGACCTGCCCACCGAGTTGCCGGAGCCGTTCGCGCTGGCAGCCACGCCGCCGCGAGTCGATCCGAGAGACGTCTTTGTTTCTGTTTATCATGCGAGTCTGACGGAGTTACCACTCGGTGCGCGGGTCGGCACCAGTAGCCAGAGAAGGCGGGCGCAGTTAAAAGCGCTGCGGCCGGACATTGATGCCGTCGAATTTCGCGGCAACGTGGATACGCGGCTGCGCAAGCTGGCTGAGGGGCAGGTGCAGGCGATTCTGCTGGCCGCGGCCGGACTGGATCGCCTGGAGAAGACCGAGTGGATCCGCGAACGTCTGGATCCGAAGGATTTTTGTCCGGCAGCGGGGCAGGGAGCCCTGGGGATCGAGACCCGCAAGGACGATGCGGCGACGATGGCCGCGTTGGCATTTCTGGACGATGCCGCCACGCGCTTTGCCGTTACCGCGGAGCGGGCGGCGCTGGCCGCATTGGGTGGCGGCTGCCAGGTTCCCATCGGGATTCACTGCCGGGCGTTCGCGGAAGAGGGTAGGGAACCTGGGTACGAGGTTTTTGGCGTCGTGGCAGCCCCGGAGAGTGGCTTGGCCGTGCGCGTACACCATCGTGCGCCGCAGGCTGGCTCGGATGCAGAGGGGTTGGGGCGGCTGGTCGCGAAGATGCTGATTGAGGCCGGAGCCGGTCCATTGCTGGAGGCTGTGGCAGGAGGCGTGCGGTGAGTGCGCTGCCTTTAGCCGGAAAGCGGGTTCTGGTGACCCGCGCCCTGCACCAGGCAGGAAAACTGAGCGAGGGGCTGCGCGCCCTGGGGGCTGTGCCCGTTGAGGTTCCGGTGCTGGAGATTCGGCCTCCAGCGAGCTTTGAGCCGCTGGATGAAACCCTGCGCCAGCTCGACAGCTACGACTGGCTGATTCTGACCAGCGCCAACACGGTGCGCGCGCTGGCCGAGAGAGCGGCGGCTTTGGGGCTGCGGCTGGCTCCAGGGGCTTCGCTGAAGGTGGCCGCGGTGGGAGGAGCGACGGCGGAAGCGGCGCGCAAGGCGGGGCTGCCAGTTGCGCTCTTTCCGGAATCCTACGTCGCGGAGAGCCTGCTGCAAGGGCTGAGCGACCAGATTGCAGGCAAGAGAGTCCTTCTGGCGCGCGCGGCCATTGCACGCGACGTGATTCCCGATGCGCTGCGCGGCGCCGGGGCTGAGGTCGATGTGGTGGATGCCTACCGGAACGTGCTGCCGGCGGCCGCGATACAGCAGCTTCGCCTGGCTCTGGCGGAAGGAATTGACGCGGCTACCTTCACTAGTTCTTCCAGCGCACTCCATCTGGCGGAGGCGGCGCGTGCGGCCGGAGTGGATTGGCCATTTGCGGGAGTTCCAGCGGTCTCGATTGGTCCAATTACCAGCCAGACGCTGCGGGTGCTGGGCTGGGAGCCCGCTGCTGAGGCGAAGACCTTCGACATTCCGGGACTTGTCGCGGCGGTTCGAAGTCTGTGGGCAACGAATTCAACCGAGTCTGGAGGCGAGCAGCGATGAATACGATTCTTGGCGCGGGTGGGGCAATCGGAAACGAACTGGCGAAGATTCTGGCGGCGAAGCAAGCTCCCTTTCGATTGGTGGGCCGCAAACCCAGGGCGTTGGCAGGCGGAGAAGCTTATGCGGCGGATCTTTCCGATCAGCAGCAGACGATTCGCGCGGTGGCCGGGTCGAGCGTCGTGTATTTGCTGGCCGGGCTGAAATACGATTTTGGCGTTTGGCAGCAACTTTGGCCGCTGATCATGGCGAACACCATCGAGGCTTGCAAGAGAGCGCAAGCGAAGCTGGTCTTTTTCGACAATGTCTACATGTACGGGAAGGTCGCCGGTGCGATGACGGAAGAGACTCCGTACTCTCCTTGCTCGAAGAAGGGCGAGCTGCGCGCGAAGATTGCGACGGCGCTGATGGAGGAGGTCAAGCGCGGCAATCTGACCGCCCTCGTTGCGCGCTCGGCGGATTTCTACGGACCCGATACGCCGAACAGCGTCCCGAACATCCTGGTCCTTGAGGCCTTTGCGAAGGGATCGAAAGCCTCCTGGCTGGTCAACGCAGAGGTGCCACACTCGTTGACCTATACGCCGGATGCGGCGCGCGGGGTGGCGTTGCTGGCCGAGCGGGATTCGGTATGGAACCAGGTATGGCATCTGCCCACTACGCCTGGAGCGCTAACCGGCAGGGAGTTCATTACTATTGCCGCCAGGGAATTCGGCGTTGCTTCGAAGTTTCGGGTGCTGAGCCGGCAGATGCTTCGCGTGGTGGGATGGTTCGATCCCGTCGTGCGCGAGTCCTACGAGATGCTCTACCAGAGCGATGCTTCCTACCTGTTCGACTCAAGCAAGTTTGCCAGGGAATTTGGCTTTGCAGGAACGCCCTATCCGGAAGGAATCCGTATCGCCGCGGACTCCTACAAGCGGAAGGGTGAAGAAAAATAGGTCTGGGTCTGGACTAACTCGTCCAGGTCTTGTCTTTCGACACGCAGAGCTGTTCCAGGTTGCAGCGGTCGCACTTGGGCTTGCGAGCGTCGCAGACTTGGCGTCCGTGGTGGATGAGTTGGTGGGAGAAGGCGATCCAGCGGCTTTGCGGCAGAATCTGCATCAGTTCCTGCTCGACTTTCTGGGGCGTGTCGCCTTTGGCGAGACCAAGGCGGCGGGCGATGCGAAAGACGTGCGTGTCGACAACCACGCCCTCGGCCTTGCCGAAACAAACGCCAAGGACGACGTTGGCCGTTTTGCGGGCGGCGCCGGGAATGGTGATCAGCTCCGCCAGTGTTTGCGGAACCTGGCCCTTGAAGTCGGAAACGACCTTGCGGGCCGCGCCCTGAATGGATTTGGCCTTGTTGTGATAAAAGCCAGTGGTGCGGATCAGCTCTTCCAACTCGGAGAGCGTGGCCTTGGCCATCTTCTGCGGAGTGGGAAAGCGGCGGAATAACTCGGGAGTTACCATGTTGACTCGCAGATCCGTGCACTGTGCGGAGAGGATAGTTGCCACCAGCAGTTCCCAGGGCGAGGAGTGGGTGAGAGCGCACTCGACGGCGGGATACGCCTCGTCCAGGCCCTTGAGGATGGCGGCGACGCGGTCGGGAGCGAGCAGGCCGCGCTTCGGACGTTGGGAACTCTTTGGCTTTGCTGGTGCATTTCTCGGAGTGGACGCCATGATTCCGAGTGTAACCGCGACGCAATGGAACCGCTTGTCTCGATTGTTCCCAGCAACGGGTCCACGATCTTATTCCGTTTTGCGGCAGAATTGCTTATGCTGAATGCACCGGGAGAGATGTGTCCTCCAGGTCAGGGGAAGAGCGGCGGGGGATTCACCTGCCCGGTCTCGATTTTCCGCAGGAATCTTTCGGGGGACGTTTGAAGCTGGGAAATGGGCAATCCGCGCCTCAGGACCGGTCACGCACTGGCGAGGGCGAGTTTATGTCTGAAGGCCAGTCTCCCTGGCAGTTTATCGAGGAAGAAGCGCGGGAGAGAACTCCTGATGTCGAGCACTCAGCCTCAACCAGCTTCATCGACATCCGTCCGGCAGCTTTGCCGGTGGGACCGCCCGCTGTGACAACCGAAAAGGCAGATGCGGGCTTGGCGCAAGCCGAGGCCTGGGAGAGGCTCGCTCTAAGGCTTGAGGCTTTTCGGCCTCAACCCTCCACCGAACCGGGGCGGGTAGAAGCACAGGAAGTGGAGATGGATGGCCCGGACACGGGCCTGAGTGGCTTGCGCAAGCTGCTGCTTGCCCCTGGGCTGGGAGGCCCGAACAAGGCAAGACCGCTGGCGGCGCTCGGGGCCGAGAAAGTCAGGTACCTGGAGGAGACGCCAACGCAACGGGCTTCTGCACCGGCCTACACGCCTTTGCCGCGCGGCCCGGCCGGGGAGCAGAGGAGCGCTGCGCCGCTGGCGCAGGAACCCCCGGCGTCCAAGGTCTCGTTTGAAAGCGAAGAAGCGGATCATGCCTGGGTGGATGGCGAGAACGCTCGCCGGGATCGCCGGGAGCCGGTAGACGCGGTGCAGATTCTGCCTTCCTGGCGCGGGCAGTACAAGAAAAAGAAATAGGCGCGATCCGTGCCGAGGGGTAGCGGCTATTTGGGGCGCGAGAGCTCGATGCGGTCGTGGGTGCGGACCCAGGTGTTGCCGGCCATGCGTCCTACGGCGTCCAAGCCGGCCGGATCAATCCGAAAATCCGAGATCAGTTCCGGTCGGACGTGGAAGCGGACCACCTCGCCAAGGACGATGACGCCCGCGCCAGGGGAGCGGCCCACGTAGATGACCTGGAGGAGTTTGCACTCCATCTGGGCGGGGGACTCGGCAACGCGGGGCGGCAGCACGGCTTCGCTGGGGATGGCCGTAAGGCCGGCGAGCAGAAACTCGTCCACATCCGGAGGAACTGCGGCGGCCGTCTCATTGGCCGCCGGGGCGATGGCCTCGTTGACCACATTCACCACAAACTCCCCGGTTTCTTCCACATTGCGCAGGGTGTCCTTGCGCATGTCGGAGAGCTGGCCGGCTTTTCCGCCGTCGCGCAGAGCAGGGCAGAAAAGCACGGCGGGGGGATTGGAGCCCGCTCCGCAGAAGGCGCTGAAAGGGGCCAAGTTGACCACCCCGGCGCGATCCACGGTAGAAACCAGGGCCACGGGCCGCGGCACGATGATGCCGGTCATGAGCTTGTAGATCTGGCGGAGGTCGCAGTCGGCCGGGTTGAGACTGATCATGGAGCCGCGGGAAGGGACGACGGGATTCATGCTGATAGCGTAGAACATCCTGCGGCCGGATTGCGCATCAAACGAGGCGGGTAGGGAAATCCCACCAGGTGTGACAGATCGGATGCGCGCACGGATTTTAGTCTGCTGGTAACATTCAATGATGCACAATCGTTCATAGGAGAAAAAACAGTCGTGCCGCGAATTCACTTTCAACAGCAACTCGCCGAACTCAAGGACAAGCTCCTTGCCATGGCTGCGTTGGCGCAGCAGGCGGTGGAGTCTGCGGTAGACGCCTATCTGCAGCGCGACCGGGGCCTGTGCAAGTATGTCAAGCAGAATGAGACCGCCATCAACTCCGCCCAGCGCGAGCTGGACGAAATGGCCTATGAACTGCTCGCCAAAGAGCAGCCCATGGCTATCGATCTGCGCTTCATCCTGGCGGTGATCAAGATCAACGGGGACCTGGAGCGGATCGGCGACCAGTCGATGGCCATTGCCCGCCGCACCAAGGACATTCTGAAGGCCGGCGAAGTGGAGTTGCCAGTGGACTTTGCCTCGATGGGCGAGTACGCCTGCCGCATGATCCGCTCGTCGTTACAGGCGTTGCTGGATGGCGATGCGCGGCTGGCCGACTCGATACGCGAAATGGACGACGAGATCGACCGGATGAACCATCGCGCCCACGACGACTTGTTGAAGCTCATCCAAGAAAAGCCGGAGATTACCCAGCAGGCGATGAACGGGATTCTGGTGGCGAAAAACCTCGAGCGGATCGCCGACCACGCGTCGAATATCGCGACGGACGTGATTTTCTGGATTCGCGGGGCGGATGTTCGCCACCAGCTCAGCATGTCAATGGACTAAGCTCTGTGGGGCGTTGGATGATTCAGCCCCACACCTATTCTGATTGAACAGGATCTACTGCGTGGCTTCGAAGAGGAACCACGCGCGCCGCTCGGCTTCGTCGATCCAGACTTCGATGAGGCTGGTGGTGGCATAGTCGTTGGCCTTGCTGGCCACGACATGCGCACCCCGCAGGCTTTCCACCAAAGCCTTGTTGTCGGCGTGGAGTTCCTTCAGCATCTCGTTCGGACCCACATATTCCTGGTCGTTATCGGCAATCCGCTGCAGGCGGGCAATGTGGCCGATAGAGCGGACCGTGGTGCCGCCCACCTTGCGAACGCGCTCGGCGATGGCGTCTGTAATGTCGAAGATCTGGGTGGCGTGCTCGTCCAGCAGCAGGTGGTAGTCGCGGAAATGCGGGCCGCTCATGTGCCAGTGGAAGTTCTTCGTTTTCAGATAAAGGGCAAAGGTGTCGGCCAGCAGGGCGTTGAGCACGCTGGAAAGATTCTTGACGTCTTCAGGGGAGAGGCCGTCTGGAACCACGAGCTTGGCAGTGCGCGGTTCATTTTCACGAGTATGGTTGGGCATGGAACCTCCGCGGTTGGGGATGGACATCAGGATCTCCGGAATGGAGAGCCTGTGCATGTTCCCCACGCACGGAGTTCGATGCGGGTGCGGTGGATAGGGTTTCATCGCAAGCTGCGCGTCAGGCCGGCAACGGGGCTTTCTGGATTGCCGGTGAGAATCAGAGCACGGACGTCGGCCGGGGTGGGTGCCACGGCGTCGGCAAGAGCACACTCTGCGGCCGGACCGTAGCCCCATCCGGCGGCCATGCAGCGGAGATGGTTGGCATGGGCTGCTTCGATGTCGTAAATGCGGTCGCCGACCATCCAGGCTGAATCCGCATCCAGAGAACATTCTTCCAGCAGCTTGCCCAGCAGGTCCACCTTGCTATGGCTCAAGAATTCCGCGCGATCGCCGTAAACTGCCGTAAATACCGGCGTTAGCTCGAAGAGATCGAGGATGCGCACGGCAAAATGCTGCTGTTTGGAGGTGCAGACGTAGAGCGGAAAGCCCTCGTGGCGAAGCTGGACCAGCATTTCGCGCACGCCGGCGAAGACCGAGTTGTTGCTCCAGCCTTCGCGGTCGTAGAAGCCGCGGTAGTCGCGGGCCAGGGCGGCGCGCTCTTCTTCGCTGGCGTGGGGAAGCAGCTCGTCGGCCCACTCCTCGACCGGCGGGCCGACGAAGTGATCAAGCGGTCCGGGGAAGTTTACGTGGTGGGCGTCCAGGGCCTTGCGCAGGGACTGGAGAATTCCAGGTTTCGAGTCGGTGAGGGTTCCATCCAGGTCGAAGATCAGGGCAGGGAATTGGCTAGGCACGTATTCAGTTTCGCAGAGATGCGGCGGAAGGCCAAATTGGCGTGTGCCCGCAAACCTATTGTCGCGACGGGCGTGTTTTCAGGGGCTAGGGGCCTCCCGCCCTCCGCCTGACAAGTCTCAGGTTGTACAAATTCGCTCAACCAGCCGATGTCACAAGGACTAACCGATTTCTCGTTCAGGAAGGTTGTACTCTCCTATGAACAGACACGCAACGCTCCTGCTTTTCGCCGTTTTCATCACCTTTGCCAGCGCACAGGCAAGTGCCTCTGCGCCGGCCCCAACATCCTCAGGCTCGAAGACTCACGGTCCTGACCTCCAGACTCAGTCCCACAAGCCCACTCCCGCAGCTGCGTCCACCGCGGGTCCAGCCAATCTGGGGCACTTCTACACGGTGAGCGACGTGAAGGGGCCGGTTTTGACTTGCATCGCGCCGGAGATTGATACCAACGTCGACACCGATCTATTCAAGAGCTGCACCCTGGCGCCCGGCCGGACTCTGGACGATGTGATGCATACATTTATCCAAGGTATTCACTATGAGCAGAGCCAGTTCGAGAAGGAACGTGAAGAGTGGCAGCGATACCTTGAAGAGAAAGCCTCCCAGGGGCCAACACAGAAATAGTGAAGCAGTTCGCACCCCTTTGCCTCAGCTCATCTTCAACTGCTGTTCTCCTGCTGTCCCGAAGGGAACAAAGCGGGCTGTCAACTCGTATTCCATCAAATGAACACGAGTGGATTGTTTGACGCACAGACTGACTTTCTGTCCAGACGCCTATTCGCCCTCACGCGCCGAATCGCGGAGATTGACCCACAGTTGTCGCGTGTTCTGGTTCCGTGGGTTGTGCAACATCCACGATACCTTCCAGGGTTTCTCCGCCTTGCTCGAACGATTGGGCAGTCAAGGCGTGTGCGGGCACGAGCCCTTGCCAATGGGGTGCGAGTGCCACCCTTTCTCGTACTCAGCGTCACTTCCAAATGCAATCTGCGCTGCGCTGGCTGCTTTGCAGGCGCAGTTGGGACAGTCACGAACACAGCGACGCACTCGGCACTCGGCCTGGCCGACTGGTACGGAATTGTGGACGAAGCAGTTCGACTGGGAGTGATGGCATTCATGATAGCCGGCGGCGAACCCTTCTTGCTGCCGGGCATTGCGAATCTCTTCCGGGACCATCCCGATCGACTCTTCCTTGTCTTCACCAACGGCACCGCTCTGGAATCCAGCGATTACCAGCTCTTGCGAAACTGCTCCAACACCGTGGTTGTGGTCAGCCTGGAGGGCAATCGCGACTTGACCGACCTGCGCAGAGGCCGTGGCGTCTACGAGAAGGCCCTCGGCTCTCTCGATCGCCTGCGGGACGCAGGCGTTCTGACGGGTATCGCCGTAACCGTAGGATCAGCAAACGTTGAATACTGGTCCGAGCCGCAGAACATTGACGCAATCATTGCTCACTGCGGACCGCTGGCAATGTTCATCGAGCAGATTCCTACGGGCGGGTGCGAAAGCGGCGCTCTGCTGACGGAAGAGCAGCGCGAACACTTCCGCGAAGTCGTCGTTCAGTATCGGGACCGTATGACCGGAGGCGCATTCATCATTCATTCTCCGGGAGATGAAGAGGTGCTCGGGGGATGTGTTTCTGCTGGACGCGGCTTCGCACATATTAATCCGAGCGGCGACGTGACGGCCTGTCCAGTTTCTGCGCTGGCAACGCACAATCTAAGAACTTCGAATCTGCGGGATGCGTTGGCCAGTCCGCTCTTCGCCATGATCCGCGAAAATGGACATCTGCTCGAGACAGAGGGGCACCCTTGTGGGCTGTCGGCGCACGCAGACGAGTTGGAGCGCATGGCGCAAGACCTGGGCGCTTACCGAACCGGTGCGCCTGAGTCCGCGACCCAGGGTGGGCAGCGGCCGGTCGCAATCCGTTTGCAGCGCGACTGAATAGTTACGGCCTCGATGTTGCCTTGCGTGCGCGCGGCGGTCTCCGGAGGCATCCTCGGTCCCCGGTCCGATTGCTATTGAGTCGGCATGAAACGAACTCTTGGTGCTTTCCCACCCATTCCGCACAGAACGCGGAATGGATGGAGCACGGAGTCGCAGTGTTTTCATGCCGGATCAATAAATCAAAAACACATTGAACATGATTCAGGGCAACCTCTTATCGCAGCAGTAAACGGAAGCTCCATAAGTGCCCGTTTTCCCGTGCGAATTTGGGCGAAGGTTGTTTGGCACATATTCTCATGATGATATACGCACCTTCCATATGACGATCACATCTTGACGGTCATAATGAAAGAATGCTACTGTCTCTTCCATGAACGAACCGAATACAGATGTGATTCAGGGAACGCTCGACATGCTCATCCTGAAGACGCTGAGCCTGGAGCCGATGCACGGCTTTGGCATTGCGCGCCGGGTGGAGCAGATCTCGCGCGGAGTCTTCAAAGTGAACCCAGGGTCGTTGCTGACCGCGTTGCAGCGGCTCGAACGCGCCGGGTGGCTGGATGCCGAATGGCACCAGACCGAAAACTCGCGCCGGGCCAAGTTCTATACGCTGACGCGGACGGGAAAACAGCAACTGGAAGACGAAACCGCGGATTGGACGCGCCGGGCATCCGCGATTGCACGCTTGCTCAAAGCGGAGGGTTGACCGATGTCCCTTTGGCGGCAGTTGACCTATGGCCTGCGCAGTCTGGCGTACGGAACCAAGCGCAATCGAGAAGTCGCGGATGAAGTGGAGCAGTACTTTGAGGAAGCCGAGGCGGCATGGAGGGCGCGCGGGCTTTCCGCAGAGGAGGCGAGGAAGGCTGCGCGACTGGAATCGGGGACGATGACAGCCGCGAAAGAGCGAGTGAATTCGTATGGGTGGGAAAACCGCGTCAGGTCGCTTGCCGGTGATCTGCGTTTTGCTGGACGCCAATTGCGGAAGCACCCGGTATTCACGGCAACTGCGACGCTGACGCTGGCATTGGGAATCGGCGCAAACACCGCGATCTTCACGGTGGTGCAATCGGTTCTGCTGGCGCCGCTTCCTTATCAAGATGCCAACCAACTCGCGGTTCTGAACACCCACTGGACCAACAGCGGGCGCACCTCGCTGCGCGTCACGGGGCTGGATGGCGTGGACATACGCGAGCAGGCGCGGAGCCTGGAAGCGGTAAGCCTTTATTCGGGTGGAACCCTGGGCGTGCAACTGCACGATCACTCGGTGTACACCGAGCTGACTTTTGTGGATGCGAATTTTGCGCAGGTGTTCAGCCTGCAGCCGGTGGCTGGGCGCTTGCTGACAGATGCCGATGCGCATCGTGCCGCACTGGTGAGCGAGCAGTTTGCCCGCGATAATTTCGGTGGTGCGCAGGCAGCGTTGGGACAGATGCTGCACGTGGAGAATGAGCCGCTGGAGATTGCGGGCGTGTTGCCGGCGGCCTTCGATTTCCCTGCCAAGACACAGGTGTGGGCGGCATACCCATTGCGGCCGGAGTCGCAGTCGCGGACCGCATTCAACTACAAGGCTGTGGGAAGGCTTCGTGCGGGTGTGAGCTTTCAGACTGCGCAGAGCGAACTGGACGGAATTTCGCGGCGACTGGAGATTGCCTATCCGGATGCGAACCGACATAAGCAAGTCTTGACATTGCCGCTGGAGAAGGCGATGACCGGCGATGTGCGGCCGACGCTGCTGCTGCTGTGGGCTACCGTGGGGCTTATTCTGCTGATTGCGTGCGTCAACGTGACGCATCTTCAGCTGGTGCGCTCAATGGAGAGACAGCGCGAGATTGCGATCCGGAAGGCGCTGGGATCGTCGGGATGGCAGGTGATGCGGCCGGTGATTCTGGAGAGCCTGCTGGTTTCGATGATGGGCGGGCTGGCCGGAGTGGTGCTGGCGTTTCCCGCGGTTCATGCGCTGGTGGCGATGGCTCCCAAAGAGTTGCCGCGCGCTGAGGAGATTCACCTGAACGGTTGGGTCCTGGTGTTTACGCTGGGGCTGGCGGTGCTGACAGCGCTTGTGTCCTCGCTGCTCCCTGCACTGCGGGCGGCGAGGGTGGACCCGGCGGGGGCGCTGAAACACGACGCCTCACGCGGCATGACCCGGCACGGCGCGGCGAAACTGCGCGACGGACTGGTGATTGCGGAAGTGTCTGCGACATTTGTTCTGGCCATGGGCGCGGGACTTCTGCTGCACACCATGATGACTCTGACGGCGCGAGACGTGGGGTACGAGACGCGCCAGTTGCTGGTGGTGGATGCGGATGCGCCGGCGCACACGGAGGCAGATTCGCATCGAGCGGTGGAGCAGTTCAACGGGCTGTTTGCGCAACTGGCAGCGGTGCCGGGCGTGAAGCACGTGGCAGGGATCATGGGGCTGCCGATGGGGGATTACGGTTCAAACGGCTACTACAAAACAAGAGGCGGCCTGCCGGTCGAACCGGGGCATGATGCGTCATCGAATTTCAGCGTCTCCAGCCCGGGGTACTTCGAGACCATGGAGATTCCGCTCAAGCGCGGTCGCGATTTCAACGGACAGGACACATACGAAAATCCATTTGTCGCGGTGATCAGCGAGTCGCTGGCGAAGCAAAGTTTTGGAAACGCCGATCCCGTGGGCAAGCAGATCCAGTGCGGGCTCGACTCCGACAAGTGGATGACGGTGGTGGGAGTGGTTGGCGATGTGCGGCAGGATTCGCCGGCTGAGAATCCGGGGCCTAATCTCTACATGCCGATGACGCAGCATCCGTTCTATGGCAACCAGATTCACATTGTGTTGCGGACACAGGTAAAGCCGCTGACGCTGATGAACACAGTGCAGGAGAAGATTACCGGGGTGAATCCGTTCATTGCGCTGCGCTTTACGACCATGGACGCGATGGTGAACAAGTCGATTGCCGTGGAGCGCTTTCGGGCGGCGCTGATCTCTTCCTTTGCAGGAGTCGGACTGCTGCTGGCAATGCTGGGCGTATACGGGACGATGGCGTACTCGGTGGCGCAACGGACATTCGAGTTTGGCATACGGATGGCGTTTGGTGCGGAGAAGGGAGCGATCCTGCACACGGTGCTGGAAGATGCAGCCAAGTTGGCGTGTTGCGGGATTGCAGCCGGGCTGGTGCTGAGCCTTCTGCTCGCGCGGCTGGTGACGAGCATGCTGGTGGGAGTGGGTCCAACGGATCCCGTCAGTCTTGGGCTGGCGGCATTGCTGCTGTTGCTGACGGCACTGGCAGCGGCGTTTGTTCCGGGCTGGAAAGCCACTCGTGCCGATCCGATGGCGGCGTTGCGGGCTGAGTAGTGCATGTACCGGATGAGATGAGATAAGACAAGAGCTCTTCAAGCAAAAAACGGGAGTCTATCCGCTGTGGATGGACTCCCGTTTTTTGCCTTGAAGCCAAGAGAAAACTACTTCTTCTCGGGGTGCTGCGCATAGTGAAGGAGGACAGCCACGGCGCAGCTGGTGAGGCGGGTTTCAGCCGAGTCGGCGCGGCTGGTCAGAATGACCGGGACGCGTGCGCCCAGGACGATGCCGGCCAGTTGTGCGCCGCCGAGGTACTCAAGCTGCTTGGCCAGCATGTTGCCACTCTCCAGATCGGGAACAGCCAGAATGTCGGCCTGTCCGACGACCGGAGACTTGAGGCCCTTGATTTCGGCAGCATGGAGACTGACCGCAGTGTCGAAGGCCAGGGGACCGTCGAGCACGCCGCCGGTGATCTGGCCGCGATCGGCCATCTTGCAGAGGGCAGCGGCGTCGAGGGTGGACTTGATTTTGGGGTTGACCGTCTCGACAGCCGAGAGCAGGGCAACCTTGGGCTCGGGAATCCCCAGGGCATGGGCCAGGTCGATGGCGTTCTGCACGATGTGGATCTTGTCTTCGAGCTCGGGAACAATGTTGATGGCCGCGTCGGTGATCAGAAGGGTGCGGTCATAGGCCGGCGTATCCATCACGAAGACGTGGGAGATGCGGCGACCGCTGAAGCGCAGGCCGGTCTCGGCCTTCATGGCGGCCTTCATCAGCTCGTCGGTGTGCAGGCTGCCCTTCATCATGGCCTGGGCCTGACCGTTGCGGCAAAGGGCTACGCCCAACTCTGCGGCCTTGCGCTCGGTGTCGGCTTGCACGATGGGGAAACCGCTGATGTCCACGCCAATCTGCGCGGCCAGGGCCTTCATTTCGGCTTCGTCGCCGACCAGGGTGGGCTTGATGAGGCCTTCGACAGCGGCTTCAACTGTGCCCTTCATGGCTACATCGGAAAGCGGCCAGACCACCGCGGTGGTAATGGCGGGCAAGGACTTGCAGCGATCCAGAAACTTGTGAAAGACGTGGAAATCGGCGGGGTGGCCGACCAACGGGTCAATGACTACAGATTCAGCCAAAGGGGCAAGATCACTCATCAAATTCATTCTCCCGGCCAGACAGGGAAATCCTCTCCGGCCTCACCCTTCTATTGTCTCCCCGCGCACTTGGAGAGGGTGTGCGGAAGGTCACAACCTGCTCCGCGATCTTGCAATTTGGTACGATTTTCATCCTTTTCCGCGGAATTGTGAGAGGACTCAGCTGGTGGACACGGCAGGCCTGCCGACGATCGATCTGCAATGGTTAGAGCGGTGATCTTCCCCGGCGTGCGCCAAAGCTGCTATGCTCTCAGCGCTGGGAAAAGCGATTTAGCAAGGGAGAGTTCGCATATGTGGTTCCTTGGAATGGATGTAGGCACGGGCGGGACGCGCGCCGTGGTGGTGGACGCAACAGGAAAGCTGATCAGCGGCGCATCGAGCGAGCACGCGCCCTTCCGTACGCCGCACCCCGGCTGGGCGGAGCAGGACCCCGAGGACTGGTGGCGGGCCGCACAGGAGGCCATTCGCGGCGCCCTGGCTGCCGCTCCCGAACCGCATCAACCGATTGCCGCCATTGGGCTTACGGGCCAGATGCATGGCGCCGTGATGCTGGACGAAAATGGCCAGGTTCTGCGTCCCTCGCTGATCTGGTGCGATACGCGGACCCAGCCCCAGTGCGACTGGCTGACGGAGAAGATCGGCTATGAGCGGCTGATCGAGCTGACTTGCAACCCGGCGCTACCGAACTTCACGCTGACCAAGCTTCTCTGGGTCAAGGAGCATGAGCCCGAAATCTTCGCCAAGATCAAGCACATCATGTGCCCCAAGGACTACGTGCGCTACCGGCTAACCGGGGAGTTCGCCATCGACGTGCAAGAAGCCTCCGGCACGCTGCTGCTAGACGTGACGCATCGCTGCTGGTCAAGGGAAGTGGCAGAGGCCGCGGGGATTCCCGAGAGCTGGCTGCCCAAGGTCTATGAATCTCCTGAAGTCTGCGCGCGGATCAGCGGAAGCGCTGCCGGTTTGACCGGGCTCACCGCGGGGACGCCAGTCGTGGCCGGAGCCGGCGATCAGGGAGCCGGAGCGGTGGGCATGGGCATCTTGCAGCCGGGTTCGGTTTCGGCGACCATCGGCACTTCAGGCGTGGTATTCGCCGCTACCGCTGCTCCCACCAAGGACCCCAAGGGTCGCTTGCACACCTTCTGCCACGCGGTTCCGGGGCTTTGGCACGTGATGGGCGTGACGCAGTCGGCGGGGCTGAGCCTGCGTTGGCTCAAGGAAACCTTCTTTGCCGGCCAGGAGTACGACGGCATGACTGAGATGGCGGTCAAGATCCCAGCCGGGAGCCAGGGGCTGGAATGGGCGCCGTATCTGCTGGGCGAACGGACGCCGCACCTCGATCCGGACGTTCGGGCAGCGTTTACTGGAATCTCCAGCGTGCACACGGCGGCGCATTTTGTTCGTGCGGTGCTGGAGGGCGTTGCCTACTCGCTGGAAGACACGTTTACCCTCTTTGCCGAGCTTGGAATTCCGGTGAGTGCTATTCGGCTGGGCGGCGGCGGCGCGCGTGGTCCGCTATGGCGCAAGATTCAGGCCGGGATTTACGGCCAGGCGGTGGAGATTCTGACGGCCGAAGAGGGCGGCGCCTTCGGGTGCGCTTTGATGGCGGGTGTGGGCGCTGGGCACTGGGCCAACCTGGATGAAGCCTGCGCGCAGGGCATCGAGGTGGCGCAGCGCATCGAGCCGGATGCAGGCGATGTGGCTGCGTACAAGGCGGGCTATTCGCACTGGCGCAAGCTCTACCCGGCGCTGGAGAGCCTCGAGTAAATTGGCGTTCCACTCGAACCGGCGCTGCTTTTGGGCGCCGGTTTCGGCATTTTCACGCTTACGAGCCATTACCGGAGCAGCCTGGCCGATCCGGCAATGGGCAGGTGCACACCCGCACTCCCAATGCACGGCACGATTTCATCACCCAAGAGGCTCGGGATGCCGGCAAACACATCGTGCGCAAAGGATCGCTGCGGGTGTGTTCAGTTCTTTGCGGAAGCAGCCGCAGCTATGGCCGCTCCGAGCGCCGCCATCACGGCTACTCCCACGAGAACGGCCTTGGTGCGATCGGTGTGCCTTCCCTGGATTGAGTTGTAACCGCCATAACCATCTTTGATCTTTCGCACATCGGCGTACTTGAGCGTCACTTCCGCCTTGCCATCCACATCGTAGAATGTGAAATCTTCGCGACCACAAGACACGAAGTCACCGTATTCCTCCGCCGCATGGATGCGGAGGACGGAGATGTGCGCGTGGGGGGAAAGCGTTTCGGCTTTTCGTCTGACTGCAGCCGCTTTCTTTTCGAGAGGAGTAACCTGCTGGGCGCTGCTCGTCAACGCGAGAAATGAAATCAGAAGCGCCGCAAGAACTCTTGAGGGGAGACGTTTCATAGTAGGGGATTGTACACGCGAAGAACGGTGTACATCCCAGGCGGAGATGCGTTAGCCTTTCATGCGACTTTGGATTGTCGAGGGAAGGCTTATGCATTTGCGTTTTTCTCTTGTGTCATGGATTCTCTTTTGTGGTGGAGCGGGTGCGCTGGCGCAGACTCTGCCGGCCGCAACCAACTGCGCCGACCTGCATCTGGTGCCAGCGCCGCGGGAGTGCGTGGCTGTGCAGACGGTTCCGCTGGGCGGAGCGGGCGTGGACGTCACGACGGCAAAGAACGAAGAAGACGAGTTTGCTCTCAAAGACCTGGAGGAGGCGTTTTCCGGGCGCGGGTTGAGCTTGCACATCCACGCTGCGCCCGAGATCGCTTTCTATCGTGCGCAGTCCGCGCAGGCAATTGAGCTTCTTGAGCGCCACCACCTGAAGTTCGATCCCGCGATGCACGATGAGGGCTACGTGATTGTGCCTGCTGGGACACGGGGTTTGGCCGTCATTGCGGAGACCTCGGCCGGCATCTTCTACGGCGCACAGACGGTGAAGCAGTTGACTCGCGGGTCAGGCAAAGAAGCGGTGCTTCTGGTTCCCACGCTGCGCGACTGGCCGGCGATGGCCCACCGCGGTCTCTCCGACGACTGGTCCCGCGGTCCGCTGCCGAACATGGAGTTTCTCAAGCGCGAAATCCGCACGTTGGCGGCTTATAAAATCAATATTTTCTCGCCCTACTTCGAGCACACCTTCGCCTATGCATCCACGCCCATCGCGGCCTTTCCCGGCGGCGCGATGACCCCGGACGAAGCGCGCGAGTTGGTGGCGTATGCGTCCAAGTACCACATCGTGGTAATTCCCGAGCAGGAGTCCTTTGGCCACCTGCACCACTTGCTCAAATTCGACCAGTACTCGACCCTGGGCGAGACCGGGCACGGGGCGGTTCTGGCGCCGGGCGACGCGGCGACGCTTCCGCTGATCGCCAGTTGGTTTGCGGAACTAGCCAAGGTCTTTCCCGGTCCTTATGCCCACATCGGCGCCGATGAGACCTTTGACCTGGGACTGGGCCGCACCCGCGACCAGGTGAAGCAGCGCGGTCTGGGGCCGGTTTATCTTGATTTCCTCAACCGCATTCATACGACGCTCGAACCCAACCACAAGCGCCTGCTCTTCTGGGGCGATGTGGCCGTCAACTCGCCGGAACTGGTTGGTACGCTGCCCAAGGACATGATCGCGGTGCCGTGGGTTTACGAGGCTAAGCCGGACTTTACCAAGGAGATTCTGCCCTTCACAAAGGCTGGTCTGGAAACCTGGGTCGCGCCCGGCGTGAATAACTGGAACCGGCTCTATCCCAACAACAACGAGGCGCTGGGCAACATCCGCGGCTTCGTTCGCGATGGGCAAAAGTTGGGCGCGACAGGTGTTCTGAATACAGTGTGGAATGATGACGGGGAGGGCATCTTCGACGAGAACTGGTTTGGCGTGCTCTTTGGCGCGGCGGCTGGCTGGCAGGCGGGCGAAAGCTCGGAGGACAATTTTGTCGCGTCGTATGGGCAGGCTTTTCATCGCGACGAGACAGGCAAAATCAGCCAGGCTCAGCGCGAACTGATGGCCGCCCACAACGTCCTCAAGAAAGCCGATCTGGAGGACGCCCAGGACGCTTACTTCTGGGCCGATCCCTTCTCGTCCGAGGGCCAGCAACTGGCCGTGAAGTTGCGGCCTGTGGCGCGTGAGATGCGTCTGCACGCCGAGCGCGCCGTCACTCTGCTGGCCGAGGCCAAGGCTGCCGGAAAGCTCGAAACCCCCGAGGCTCTGGACGCGCTCGAACTGGGCGCCCGCCGCATCGACTTTCTGGGCCTCAAGTTCGAGCTTGCCGACGAGTGCGTGGAGCTTTACGCGCAGGCGCAGTCTTTGGTAGGCGACAAGACGCGCACGGACGAGGTCGCCGAGATGATGTGGACCATCGGCTCCAACAACGGGAAGATCCAGGACATTCGCGACGGCTATACGCAGCTGGGCGGCCTCTTCCGGCAGGCCTGGCTGCGAGATAACCGTCCTTACTGGCTGGAGAACAACCAAGCTCGCTACGACCGCGCCGCGCAATTGTGGATCGACCGCGGCAACCGCTGGGACGTGGTTCCGCAACGCTGGCTGGATACCCACACGCTGGCCTCGGCGACCGAGGTAGGGTTGCCTGCTGCGCCTCCGTCGGTTGCGCCGGCAAAGTGAGGTCCGTCACAAAGATAAGAAAAGCCCCCCAGGTTGCCTTTCCAAAAGGAAGACAACCTGAGAGACCTTTTGCGAACGGACGCTGACTGCGGGGCGGCGCCAATCCACGGTGAGGCTGACGGTGGTTGTGGTTCGAGTACCCGTTTTTGTTGGCTGGAGGGGGAAGCCGAATTACATAGCAGCTACAAAATCGGGAACAATGACGGCGACGTGTTCCTGGAGCAACTGGGTCATGCGGGCAGCCATCCCGATATAAATCGAAGCGGCGCGATAGGCATTGACGCGAACCCCTTCGCTGACTTGGGAGAGTCCATACTGGGCCAAGGCCATCAGCACGCAGACACGAATCTGCATGGCGTCGCTGGCCAGAGTCTCGACCAATACGCGGTCCACTCTCGGATCGTTGTTGGCTGCAAAATCGGCCATCTCGAGCATGACGCGGGAGTTCTGGTACATCACCCAGAGACCCTTCACACCTTCCATCCGTTCCCATGCCTCATCTTGAGTTGCGCCAAGACCTTCTTTCCAAAGGAAATGATCGCTCAGCTCCCGGGCGCTCCATTCGGGCCTCAAACGTGCCAACAGTGCATCCCAGGTTTGCCCGTTACGGCGGCGCGCTACATATCTCCAGCGGAGCAGATAGAAAGCGACGGCCAAAATAACCGCTATTTGAACCAAGGGCAGAATCATCGGACAACCTCTGACCGGCCTATGGTAACCACCTGAATTCCTGCAGTCACCCTGTCGGTTCTAGTGTTACTCCTAACTAGTAACAGAAAAGGTCGGTTTGTGCCGAGTATTTTTACGCTTTGCTCACTCTATACGCCAAAATCAAACACCAATAGGTCTTTACACTTAAGTAACCTCCCGACCAGGTGCTATGTTGACTTCGCGGCCGGGTCAGCGAAGACTCGAAAGTCTGTTTGAGCAAACAAGGTCAAGCAAGTGGAAGCTTGCATGACCTTGCAGTCATCTGTTTTGAGCGGAAGGAAAGGACTCAAGCCAGCTGAAGATGGTCATGCGTTGCCAGTCGCCAGATCAATAGACAGGCGGGGGCGGGTTGGGGAGAACAGCGGCGGGTTACTCTTCGCGCTTCACTGACTGGGTTGTCGTGCTTCTGTTATCCAAAGCAGCGCGGGTGGCGTGTGCGTTTCCCGCCAAGACCAGGAGAAAGTTCTGCATCTGAGGCGTGAATTCCTGCCGCTCCTCCTCTTTCTGCGCGAAACTGAATGTCCAATAGAGCAGGGAGCAGAGATAACTTGCTACCAGTAACTGATCCAGGCGGCGATACTGCGGTCCCATCTCCTGGTGGGTATGGAGCACGGCCACGGCGACACTGACCAGGGAATAGAAACCGAAGCCTGTAGCTACTTGCAACTCGCGGTTGCGCCATCCGATGGAGAGGAAATGGCTGCATCCAGCGAGCCCCAGGAAGACCAGGATCCTGAGAATTGAGACCGTCTGCTGCAGGTGCACGAGGAGGTTCCATTCCGGGGGGAAACCGCCAAACCCCGGAATGTTGGCGAATGGCCAAATCAAGGCTCCCAGAGCCAGAATCAAAGAAGCCACGATGACCATGGACCGGCGGGGCAAAGATGTCCTCAATGGGCGCAGCAACGACCAAGCCAATTCGACCAGGACAGTGAGCTGCAGCAGGGAATCCAGAACCGCCTCAGCCAAGTAGGTTGTGAGGTAGCTGGAAGGCCAGAAATGCACCACGGCATATGCCCCGGCATCGCTGAGCAAGGTCCAGGCGCTATAGACGCAGAAAAGAGGCAGGACTCTCCATACACGCCGCCAAAGGAGCAGCGCCACTACCGCTGCCTCGGTGACAATGCCGGCAGACCAGAGAGCCGAATCCAGATTCACCGTCAACATCCACTCTGCACTATAGTCGGGATGGCTTCAGTTTAGCAGTGAATCTGTCGCCTTTGCGCCTCAGCACATGGACTTTGGCATTCAAGGCTCTCTCACGCGATTGCGGAAGAAGCCACGATTCCAGCACCCGATCCAGGTGGGAACGGTGGCAAAGGCATGGTGGGACCAGCGGAAATGAATCCGCTACCCGATCCTGGCGGGAACGGCGGCAGAGGCATGGTGGGTCCAGCGACAGAGTAGATTGCTGAAGCGAGCAGAGCTGCTCCGAAAGCAAATGTGCGGATTCTGATCGACATGGAAGACATGTAGTTTCGCTCCTTGCGTGAGTAGAAGTTGGTTTGCACCGAAAGAGTAACCCAAAATGCTCAGACCGGCTATGGAAAAGGTAGCTATTCTTCTAATTTTTTCAGTAGTTTACGGGACGTATTGGCCCAAATGGCGGGATTTCTTCCCGCCCGGCCGGGGACGGTCGCCTGGGCTCGCGTGTCCGGCGACGGTGTATTCGCGGTGGGCTACATGCAGGCAGCTAAAGTGTGCTTCGCCCCGCAATGGCGCACCGATTTTGCCGCCGTGAATCATCGCATGACGGGGATTCCGGAGCAGATTCCCTCTCCCGGCACATTCGCGCCTTGGGCTGCACAGGAAAAGTCGAGTAAAGTAATATGGGACTGGATTTTGGTCCAGGGTGCATTCAATGACCGCAGCGAAACCCCCGTTTGCGCTTTCAATCGTTGGTCCAACACAGGTGACACCCCGGCAGGAAGTTCGTTGTGCCGTAAGATTTCCGTTGGCACTGCCTGTGGTGGTTTCGACCGAGAGTGGGGAGATGGCCGCAGTCACCCAAAATATCTCGGCCAGTGGTGTCCTGTTTGCCATGGAAAGCCCCCTCAAGAAGGGCGCTCATATCCATTTTTCCTTGTACATGCCTAGTGCGGTACTCGGTACCCCTCGAGATATTCTGGTTTATTGCCAAGGTCGTGTGGTACGCTGCTCGATGAGCCAATCCAAGTATCAGGCCGCTTCCACAATCGACGAATATCGATTTGAGGAGCAATAGAAGTCGGATGCAGGTTGGCGTTGACCTCTTATGGAACTTTTGGAAAACTCATCAGAAGGCGAGACACCTGATTCAGCGGCAAAACCGGGGACGATCCGCATCATTCTAGCGGATTCGCAAGCGATTTACCGGGTCGGGATTCGCAAGGTTTTTGCGCTGGAAGACGATTTGCGCGTGGTGGCCCAGGCCGATTCCATCGAGAATCTGCGGGCGGCCATTGAGCGCTATCCCACTGATATCGTGCTCATTGAAGGAGGGTTGCTGGCCGGAACGACCAACGCCATTCCGGAACTGTTGAACCTTGCCCCCGACGCCAAGCTGATTGTTCAGGCTTTGGCGGCCGACGAAAGTTACACTGTCGAACTCTACCGCCGCGGCGTGCGTGGCATCATCACCCGTTCGATCTCTCCCGATCTGCTCGTGCGGTGCGTTCGGCGCATCGCTGCGGGCGAGACCTGGATCGACAATCAGTCGGTAACCTGGGTGATCGAGGCGTACCGCGCCCAAGCTGCTGCCCTGGTGAGCCCGCGGACCCAGCCCCGGCTCTCGACTAAGGAGATGGCGATCATCACCTGCATCACGCAGGGAAAACGCAACAAGGAGATCGCCTTCCAACTGGGAACCACCGAGCAGGTGATCAAGAACTATCTGCGCAAGATCTACGACAAACTAGGCGTCTCCGACCGTCTTGAGCTTGCCCTCTATTGCCTGCACAACAAGATTATCCAAGGCGATGCGGACGACGAAACGATCGCTCAGAAGGTAGTGACCCGGTAGAGGATCGCCGTTTTCACGTTTCGGAAGCGCGGGCTTCGAGCGGGGCAATCGACTCTCCGCAGCAGGCCAGACTCGGCAGGGGCTCGGCGCACGGTTTGCGGGCCAACTCCAATAGATGGATCAACTCCGTCAGTTCTGTTCTGCCCAGATGCCCCAGCAGTTCTACGGGCGTCTGATCGATTACCGGGTCCATCTTGTGCAACAGTTCGAGGCCGGCCGCGGATATTCGCGTCCAGACCACGCGCCGGTCCTCGCTGTTGCGCCGCTGGCGAATGAGCTTGAGTGCTTTCAGCCTGGCCAGCAAACGAGTAATGTCCGGTTCTGCGGCGATCATCCGGTTGCCGATGGCCGCACAGGTGAGCCCGTTCGGCTGGGCTCCGCGAAGAATCCTGAGGACGTTGTACTGGGTTGTCGTCACACCCCACTCGCGGGTTTTGTGCTGAAAAGCGCGGTTCAGGCGGTCGGAGGTGCGCAGCAGGTTCAGGAGAGCCTCTTCCTCCAGGCTCGCAAAGGGGCGCTCCTGCACGATTTCAAGTTTCAGGGCTGCCATCTTGAAGCCTCCTCCCGCCCGTGCCGGCTTACTGCTTGACGACTTCCAGTTCAATGGTCAGCTTGACCTCGTCGCCCACGATGGCTGCGGGGAACTTGGTTCCGATACCGAAGGCTGTGCGGCTGATGGTGGTGGTGGCCGTAAAGCCGGCATGGGGCTTGTGGTCCTGCATTCCCGGGACCGGTCCGGTGGGGCCCTCGGCGTCAAGAACCACGGGCTTGGTTACGCCATGCAGGGTCAAGTTGCCTGCGATCTTCAAACCGCTGCCACTCTTGGCTACGCTGGTGCTGGTGAAAGTAGCGGTGGAGTAGGTGGCAACATCGAAAAAGTCCGGGCTCTTGAGGTGGTTGTTGCGAGGCTCTTCACCCGTGTCCACTGTGTCGACGCCGATGCTGGCTGTGACGGTGGACTTGGTAATGTCGGCGTCGTTGAACGTGATGGTCGCGGCTACCTTGCCGAATCGTCCATGCACCTTTGAGACGCTCATGTGAGTAATGCTGAAATCCACCTCGCTATGCGCGGGGTCGGAGGTCCAGGTGGAGGTTTGCGCCTGGGCGAGGGGAGCCACAAGCGCCAGAACGCCAATTACGAATGCCAAACGTTTCATCGTAGGGTTTTCCTTTCGGTGCGGGCCGTTGGGCCGCGGTGAAGTTGAGGAAGAGAGATGCCGACACTTTTGAGCGCGGAAAGGGGAAGCCGGAGGTGCGCCGCGCGAGTTCTTCTGCCAATAGGATGCCCCGAAGGAGTATTCGTTGCAACAAATATCTTCTTCCGACCGCAGGAGCGTCGCTAAATTGTGATGCCGGACGGCGGCCGGAGGGCAAGAACGGTTTCCGATGGGATGCGCGCCGGGTCATCTGGTATGCTCCCGGCAATGTCATTTGTACGCGACTTTCGCCGCCTCTCCGCTGCACAGCGCCGCACGTTTTGGGCTGCTTTCATGGGCTGGACACTCGATTCACTCGACTTTTTCCTGCTCATCTTCTGCGTGAAGGCGATCGCGGCGGATTTTCGCACCCAGCCCTCGGCGGTGCTGGGCGCAGTCTTCCTTACCCAGGTATTTCGCCCGGTGGGGGCCATCGTCTTTGGGATGCTGGCCGATCGCTATGGCCGGCGTCCGGTGCTGATGGCCAACATTCTGAGCTTTTCGGTGATTGAACTGGCCTGCGCCTTTGCGCCGTCACTCAGCGTGTTGTTGGGGCTGCGGGCGCTGTTTGGCCTGGCCATGGGCGGCGAATGGGGCGTGGGCGCTGCTCTGGCCTTCGAGACGCTGCCCAAGGAGGGCCGTGGCACCTTCTCCGGGATTCTGCAGGAGGGCTACGCGATGGGCTCCATCCTGGCCTCTGCCGCCTTCGCGCTGTTCTTTTATTGGATCGGCTGGCGGGGACTCTTCATTCTGGGCGCGATGCCGGCCTTGCTGGTGTTCTACGTGCAGGCGCGGGTGGTGGAGTCTCCGGTCTGGCTGGAGGGCGCGCGAAAACGCAAACTGCGGGCGGCGGGTCTGGCACGGCCCGCTACCACGACCAACCTGCTGGCATTCCTGCCTACGTTTCTCTTCCTGGTGCTGCTGATGACGGCGTTCATGAGCTTCTCGCACGGCACCCAGGACGTGTATCCGACCTTCTTGGGAACCCAGGCCCGGCTCTCGCCGCAGACGGTGGGGCTGATCGGCGTGCTTTACGGAGTTGGCTCCATCGCCGGAGGGTTTGTCTTCGGGACGCTCTCTGAGAAATGGGGGCGGAAGAGGGCCATCGTCACCGCGGCACTGCTGTCGATTCCGGTGATTCCACTCTATGCTTATGGGCACTCGGCCGTTACCCTGGGCGCCGGAGCGGTACTGATGCAGTTCATGGTGCAAGGAGCCTGGGGAGTGGTGCCTGCCTATCTAACGGAGTTATCGCCGGCGCCGGTGCGAGCCACGGCTCCAGGACTGGCTTACCAGTTGGGCGGGCTGATCACCTCGTGGAATGGCAAGGCCCAAGCCCTGGCGGCCGAACGCTGGGGCAACTACCCTGCCGTGCTGTCGATTACGGTGATTGTGGTGGCGCTGGCGCTGTCCGGCATGGCGTTGCTGGGACGCGAGGCCAAGGGCAGGGAAATGACCGCAACGTAGCGACCGGATGGTTTCCTACATCGGATAGAGAGCAATCAGCTCACCGCGCGCCAGGATGTGGCCCTGCATGGCGGCTTTGACCTCAGCCAGTGATGTGCCCTGCGGAAGAGTCAAGCTGGAATCAAGTGCAAAGAGGGAGAACACGTAGTGGTGCGCCGATTTTCCCGGCGGGCAGGGGCCCCCATAGCCGAGAGCTCCGAAGTCGTTTCGTCCCTGCCGCGCGCCGTTGGGCGGTTTCGGCAAGCCTTCAGGAAGTTCCCGCGCTGCGGCGGGCAAGTTGAAGAGAACCCAGTGCACAAAGGTGCCTCCGGGAGCATCGGGGTCAGTTGCAAGGAGCGCAAAGCTGACGGTTGCCTCTGGGGGAGCGTTCCATATGAGCTGCGGCGAGGTTCCCGTTCCGTTGCAGGTGAACTTTGCGGGAATCCTGTCGCCCTGAAAGCTCGGACTGGTGAGCATCAGCGTGGCCTGTCCGGTGGAAATGGGGGCCGGGCCGGCATGATGGCAGCCGGACAGGCAGAAGATCGCCAAGAACAAAATACGGGCAAAGCGCCGGGCTGGCCGCCTCTGCAACCCGTGTTGAAGATTAGAGCAGCCTGCGTTCGACGAACTCCACATGGGTTACCTCTTCGCTGATTGGATGCTGTGGTTCATTCTGGGCTTGAGGGGAATTGTACCGGTTTCGGCTTGCATCGGTGCCACGGGGAGATGCGACGAGAGGAAGGCAGGGAGGATCTCGATGCGGCGAGACGCATGAAGATAAGCATAATTATGGGAAACTGATAGACCGTAACGTAAAGGTGTATTAGAGAAAGCACAAGGCAAGTAATTCATATTACGAGGTTTGCTTTGGCTATTAGCTAGGCGCGGGGAGTTGTGACAGCTTTCGGCCCTGGAACGTCTCGCCACGACATTGAAACTCTGCTAGTGTCTTATCCGTCAGTCTTGTTGACCCGCTTGAGGGCGGGTTGGACACAAAACGAATTTGAGCGAAACAACCTATGGCAAGAGCGATTTGGAACGGCAAAGTGATTGCCGAGAGCGACACGACGGAGACGGTGGAGGGAAACGTCTATTTCCCGGAATCCAGCCTCAAGCGCGAATATTTTCGCCCCAGCAGCACCACTTCGACCTGTCCGTGGAAGGGGCAGGCCCGCTATCTTACCTTGTGGATTGACGGGCAGGACAATCCCGACGCGGCTTGGTACTACCCTGATCCCAAGCCGGCCGCCCGGCAGATCAAGGGGTACGTGGCCTTCTGGCGGGGCGTGGACATCGTCAAGTAGCGTGTTTTGAAGCTGAGTGCGCCAGGTGACGAGATAGATTTTCAGTAGGCTTGTAGCTGTTCGAGGGGCAGACGGACGCGAAAGCAGGTCGAGCCGGGCTCCGAACGGACGCTCAAGTGGCCGCGGTGTTTGCGCACGATGCGCATGGCGTTGTCCAGGCCGAGGCCGAGGCCCTGTCCGGGCGCCTTCGTGGTGAAAAATGGCTCGAAGATGCGCCCTTGCAACTCGGGCGGAATGCCGGGGCCAGAGTCCCAAATCTCCACCAGCAGCATGTCGGCTTCGCGGCGGCAGGTGAGGCGCAGTCTGCCGTCGTTGCCCACCGCGTCCAGGGCATTCTCGATCAGGGCCGTCCAAACCTGGTTCAATTCGCCGCCGTAGGCGCTGATGATGGGCAGATCCGGCTCATAATCGCGCTCGACGCGGACGCGATTCATACGCGATTGAAGCATCTGGACTGTGGCGTCCAGACCGGCCGGCACATCGACCTCCAGAATCGGTGCGCGATCCATATAAGAGTAGGCCTTGACGGCGCTGATCAGGTCGAAGATGCGGGCTGTCGAGCTGAGGAGAGACTCCACCGAGCGCGAGGAACGCAGATAGCGGGCAAAGAACTGGAGGGTGACCGCAACCGCATTAGCGGCGAGAACGGCGCGTAACTCGTCCACGTCGGCGACTGTAACGCCCTGCTCGGCGAGTTGTGATGACACTTCCCAGGACTCGCTACAGCCAATGGAATTCAGGCAGACCCGCAGGGCTTCTTCGCGCTCCAGAAAGGTCGCGGCATTCTGTTCCTGAGACCTGGCGGCGCGATCGAGGATTTTGCGCTCCCAGTCTTCGACTGTTTGGACCTGCTCCTCGCTAAGGCAAAGATTCACCAGCTTGAAGCGGTTTCTGCGGTTGGCCGCGAGCTCGGCGGCCAGGCTGGCGGCGGAACGCTGGGCGGCAGAGGCGGGATTGTTCAGCTCATGGGCTAGATTGCCGGCCAGCTTGCCGAGAGCGGAGAGCTTCTCGGCCTGCTGCTCGATGCGGGTCACCTCGCGCACCCGGTCGAGCAGGGTGGAAACCACCCGCTGGGCCATCGATGGAATGGCGGCGAGCATCTGGGGAAAGAGCGACTTGGGAATCAGCAGCGCCCACACCGGGCTGGTGGCGAATCCCTGGCCGCCATAGCTGATCATGCGCGAGAAGGGCAGCAGGCCGCTCATCTGGCCGGCGCGGCCGATGAACAGCTCCATCGGCCCGCCACGCTGGCGGCGCACATGAATCTCGCCTTTCAGGATGAGGATCATGCGGTCGGCTGGAGCGCCTTCCTCGAAGAGAATGTCGCCTGTCTGGGCCGTCAATTCCTCGCCGTGTCGCGCCAGCCAGAGGCGATCTTCAAGAGGTAGTCCATGCAGCGGTCCGATGCGCTCCAAGGCGTCCGCGATGTCTTCAGCGGAAGAGGGAGAGACGGGCGGAGTGGCGGCGCGCGAAAGCATGGGGGAGCCTCCGGGGGCTAAACCTCAGGATAGCCGATTTTGAACGGATTTTGGCTACGGGGAGCCTATCTTGGCAGGGGCCGGATAAGGAAATATCGATGCTATGATGAACGGTTTGGAGAACGCACTGAGGAAATCGTCTATGTTAAAGGCACTTTCAGCAGCCTTGGTTCTGCTGGTCGCTTCGGTAGCCGCTTGCGCCCAGCCCGCTTCTGTTTCGTACGATGCCGGCGCCAAAGTCTTTCGTCTGGATGGCGGCGGGATGACCTACGCCTTCGGCGTGAATGCGCGCGGCGAGTTGCAGCAGCTTTACTGGGGCGGAAGGCTGGGAGCGACCGACGCCATCCCGCAGGCTGTGCCGTTGCCGGAGTGGGCCTCGTTCGATTCCTCGTATACCAACACTCCGCAGGAGTACACAGGCTGGGGCGCGGGCCTCTTTGTTGAGCCGGCCTTGAAGGTCACCTTTGCGGAAGGGAACCGCGACCTGGTGTTGCACTATGTGAGCCACTCGACGCACCCCAAGGGATTCGACGTAGTGCTCAAGGACATCAAGCTGCCTCTTTTCGTCACGCTGCACTACTCGATCGACCCGGAGAGCGGAATTCTGGCGCGGTCGGCAACCATCGAGAACCGCGGGGCCGAGGCGGTGACCGTGGAGCAGGCCGCCGCTGCCTCCTGGGCGCTGCCCGCAGCCCACTACACACTTAATTACCTGACTGGCCGCTGGGCGGGCGAGTGGACGCTGACCCAGGAGCCGGTTGTGCCGGGAGCGCGAGTCATCGAGAGCCGCCGCGGCTCAACCGGTCACCAGGCCAACCCGTGGTTTGCCATCCAGGCCGGTGAAGCCAATGAAGAGCACGGCGAAGTCTGGTTTGGCGCACTGGCCTGGAGCGGTTCCTGGCGCATCAGCGTCGAGCAGGACACGCTGGACCAGGTGCGCATCACGGGCGGCTTCAATCCTTTCGATTTTGGCTACCGGCTGCACGCTGGGCTGTCGCTGGAGACGCCGGTCTTCTATGGCGGATACGCGGCCGACGGGCTGGGCGGAGCTTCGCGGCTGTTGCATCGCTTCGAAGTGGAGCAGATCCTGCCGAAAACTCCCGCAACTGCTTCTGCTCCGCGGCCGCGGCCGGTGATTTACAACTCCTGGGAAGCCACGGAGATGAACGTTACCGAGGCCGGCCAGATTGCGCTGGCCGAGAAGGCAGCCGCGCTGGGCGTGGACCGCTTCGTGATGGACGACGGCTGGTTTGGGCAGCGCAAGACCGACCACGCCGGTTTGGGCGACTGGTACGTGAACCCGCAGAAGTTCCCCAATGGCCTGAAACCTCTCATCGACAAGGTCCACGGGCTGGGGATGGACTTCGGGTTGTGGGTAGAGCCGGAGATGGTCAACCCGGACTCGGATCTTTATCGCAAGCATCCCGACTGGGTGCTCAATTTCACGGGGCGACCGCGCTCGGAACAGCGCAATCAACTGGTGCTGAACCTGGCTCGTCCGGATGTGCGCGCCTATGTGCTCGGCTTCCTGGACAAATTGCTCACCGAGAACCAGATTGCGTTTCTCAAGTGGGACTATAACCGCAACTGGAGCGAGCCAGGCTGGGATCAGTTGGCCCCGACCGAACAGAAAAAGGTCTACGTCGAATTCACCAACAACCTTTACGGCATCCTGGCCGAGTTGCGCAAACGTCACCCCAAGGTCGAGATTGAGTCGTGCTCGGGCGGCGGGGGCCGCGTGGACCTGGGAATTCTGCAATATACCGACGAGGTGTGGCCCTCGGACAATACCGATCCCTTCGACCGGCTGACGCAGCAGGACGGCTTCACCTACGCCTACACGCCCCAGGTGATGATGGCCTGGGTGACCGACTCGCCACACTGGCTGAATCAGCGCTCGACCTCGCTCTCTTATCGCATGTTGAGTTCGATGCAGGGCTCGCTGGGCATCGGCGCCAACATCTCGAAGTGGAGCGACGAGGAGACGGCCACCGCCAAGCGGCTGATTGCTGCCTATCACCAGGTGCAGCCCACGATTGTGCAGGGCGAGCTTTACCGGCTCATCTCGCCGCGCAACGGCAGCGAGTTTTCTGCCACGCAGACGGTGAATCGTGAGAAAAGCCAGTCGGTAGTCTTTGCGTTCATCCACTCCACCCAAAAGGGCCGGCTGTTTCCACTGCTCAAGCTGAAGGGACTGGACCCGGCGGCCCAGTATGCGCTGACGCCGATCGAGGGCAAGGCGCGGGCGGGAACGCCGGAGACGGCCAGCGGGGCGTGGTGGATGAACCACGGCTTGGAGATGGGCGAGGGATTCCGCGGAGACTTTCAGGCAGCGACCTTCCGGCTGGACCGGAAATAGCTCCGACGGTACCGGATTCGCGGCTCCGCATCCTCGTTTCTCTTGCGGCTCGCCTCTTGCAGCGCAGTTTGAGATATGGCATGGTATATCTCACGAGGAGGGACGATGGCTGAGATTGAAAAGGCGCGAGTTTTCATGAGTGGCCGGAGTCAGGCTGTCCGCATCCCGGCCGAGTACCGTTTTACCTCAAAAGAGGTCTTCATTCGCCGGGATGCGCAGAGCGGGGACGTGATTCTCTCCCAGGCTCCGGGCAGTTGGGAAGAGATCTTTGCGGCACTGGACGAGGCCGGGTTCCCGGACGACTTTCTCGCCGACCGTGGCCAGGGGCCGGCGCAAGAGCGCGACGAGCTATGAACCGGCTCTACATGCTGGACACCAACACGGTCAGCTACATCATCAAGGGCAAATCTCCCGTAGCCCGAGCCCGACTTGCAGGGCTGGAATCCGGAGAGGCCGCCTGCATTTCCAGCATTACCGAGGCGGAACTCGAATACGGTCTTGCCAGGAATCCCAACGCCAAAAACCTGCGCATTGCGCTGCGCTGGTTTCTGTCCCGCATGAAGGTACTGCCACTGGGGTCCGAGGAAGCTCGCGCTTACGGGCAACTCCGTGCGCGTCAGGAAGCAGCGGGTCGGCCTCTCGAAAATATGGATATGCTTATCGCGGCACACGCCATCGCCGCTAGCGCAATTCTTGTGAGCGGGGACAAGGTCTTCAGCCACGTGCCCGAGCTTGCGTCGAGAGAGAACTGGGCGACCGACCTGGTGAAGTGAGGACGCAGTCATCCTGGCCGTGGTCAAAGACATTGCGGTGCATCGATAGTTGGTGCGGTCGCAGTTTTACAATGTCGCATGGCCCAGCGAGACCTTTACATCGACCGCCTGCGCGGCGTAATGACTGCTTTTGTCGTCCTGCACCATACTGCGATTACCTACGGTGCCTCGGGCGGCTGGTTCTACCACGAGCTCAAGCCTTCCGCTGCGCCTTCCAGCTTGCTGCTAACCCTCTTTTGCGCAACCAATCAGGCGTATTTCATGGGCTTCTTCTTTCTGCTGGCGGGCTACTTTACGCCCCGGTCACTGGAGCGCAAGGGCTACGCGCGCTTTCTGGGCGACCGCTTCCTGCGCCTCGGGTTGCCGCTGCTGGCCTTCGGCCTGATTCTGGGACCGCTGACCGCGGCGATGGTAACAGCAGAGGAGGGGCGCGGCTTCTGGGGGACCTTCGTCTGGCTCTGGCAGCACAAGGAGTTCATCAACGGGCCGCTCTGGTTCGCGCAGGCGCTGCTGCTATTCAGCCTCGGCTACTGCGCCTGGCGGGCCGTGCTGGGCGCGCCTCTGGACCAGACCGAGCGCACGACCAGGCCGGTCCCGGCCTATCGCTGGTGGCTGGCGAGCGCATTGGGCGTTGCCGCCGCCGCAGTTGCGATCCGGCAGGTGGTTCCCGTGGGTCTGAACGTCTTTGGCTTGCAAATAGGCTACTTTGCCAGCTATATCTTTCTTTTTGCGATCGGAATTGCCGCCTGGCGGCACGACTGGCTGCGGCAGTTGAGTTGGAAGGATACGTGGCCCTGGATCGTCGCTCTGGTTGTTGCTTGGCCTCTCATGCCGGTGAGCATTGCGTTGGCCATCAAATGGTACGGACCCGGAAAATCCAACTTCTCGGGTGGGACTTCCTGGCCGGCGATTCTCTATGCCTGCTGGGAGCCGTTCGTGGCCTGGGGAATGATTGCCGCGTGGATCCTGATCTTCCGCGAGCGCATGAACGAACCTTCGGCCTTTTGGGCGTGGCTCAACCGGCGCGCCTACGCGGTTTACATCCTTCACCCGCCGGTGCTGGTGGGTGTGGCGTTGCTGCTACATGGGTGGGTAGCGCCGGATTTGGCCAAATTTGCCGTCACCGGACTTGCGGCTTGCGTTGCCTGCTGGCTGCTGTCCGACCCGCTGGTGCGGCTGCCGGGGATAAGGCGGGTGGTGTAGGGAGCAGAACCGGCACGAACTCAAAAAATCCGGTTTTGCCCTCAGTTTCTGACGCTTGGAGACGCCCGCCAACATCTATGTCAGTGCAGCTGCAAAACACGAGGGGGAACTTTTGAGCAATTCGATCTATGATATTCCGGTTCGCACCATTGCGGGCGCGGCCACTTCTTTGGCAGCTTACAAGGGAAAAGTCCTGCTAGTCGTTAACGTGGCTTCGAAATGCGGACTGACTAAGCAGTACGAGGGTCTCGAGGTGCTCTATAAGGACTACCGGGACAAAGGACTGGTGGTTACCGGCTTCCCGGCCAACGACTTTGCCGGCCAGGAGCCAGGCACCAGCGAGGAGATCCTCACCTTCTGCACTGGAAACTTCGGAGTGGACTTCCCCATGTTCGAAAAGATCGCCGTCGTGGGGCCTGAAAAGCACCCGCTCTATACGGCCTTGATCGCGGCGCAGCCCAAAGCCGTCAACGTATCCGAGGTTCCGTGGCGAGAAAAGCTGAAGGGCTACGGCATTGCTCCCAATCCGGAGCCTGAGCTGCTGTGGAACTTCGAGAAGTTCCTGGTCAGCCGGTCGGGAGAAGTGGTCCAACGCTTCGCTCCCGACACCGCGCCGGACGCGCCGCCCCTGATTGCCGCGATCGATGCGGAACTGGCAAAGAACTGACACGTTAGCGCTCCCCATGCGGATTCGGTGTATCCTCAGCCCATGCACGAGGAGGTCTCTCCTACGCCAGCCGAAACCAACTTGTTGGATCATGCAGCCTCGTCCTATCTCCGCTCGGCGCGGCGTCAGCCGGTCCAGTGGCAGCCTTGGGGCAAGGCTGCCTTTGCTCGTGCGCAGGCGGAAGACAAACCCATCCTGCTCGACATTGGGGCGGTCTGGTGCCACTGGTGTCACGTGATGGACCGCGAATCCTATGACGACCCGGAGATGGCCGCCCTCATCAACGAACATTTTGTTGCAGTCAAGGTGGATCGCGACGAACGGCCCGATGTGGACGCGCGTTACCAGGCTGCGGTCTCGGCCATCAGCGGTCAGGGTGGCTGGCCCCTGACCGCCTTTCTTACTCCCGATGGCCGCCCCTATTTTGGCGGCACCTATTTTCCCCGCGACGATCGCTTCGGCAGGCCGGGTTTCGGGCGCGTGCTCTTGACCATGGCTCAGGTGTGGCGGGAGCGGCGGGACGAAGCGCTCGAGTCGGCCAGCAGCGTGATGGCCGCCATCGAGCACAATGAGAGTTTCAGCGGCCGTGGCGACGGGCTTTCCCTCGCATTGGTCGACAGGATTGCAGAATCCGTGCTGAAGCTCTTCGATCCCCGCAACGGCGGATTCGGTTCCCAGCCCAAGTTCCCCCACCCAGCCGCACTGGACCTGCTGCTTGAAGTGGCTATGAACCGCGACATGGAACAGGGTGGGCAAGCCTTTCTTATAACCCTTGAAAAAATGGCGCAGGGCGGCGTCTACGATCAACTCGCCGGCGGCTTTCACCGTTACAGCGTGGACGAGCACTGGGGCGTTCCGCATTTTGAGAAGATGCTCTACGACAACACGGAACTGCTGCGCAACTACCTGCACGGTTTCCAGAGTTATGTCCGTGAGGATTTTCTTGAAATCGCTCAGGAGATTGTTGACTGGCTGGACATGACGATGACCGACCGCACCCACGGCGGCTTCTATGCCTCGCAGGATGCGGACATCGACCTCGAAGACGACGGCGACTACTTCACATGGACTTTGGACGAGACCCGCGCGGCCCTGGAACCCGCGGAATTTACCCCGTCCGAACTGGAGCTGATCCTTCGCTATTGGGATATTGGCGAACTGGGCGATATGCACCACAACCCGGCCAAGAACGTCCTCCACCTGAAACAAACCATCGCCGAGCTCGCCGCAGAGACCGGACGCAGCGGAGACGACCTGCAGCGCCTCCTGGACCTGGCTCGCCGCTCGTTGCTTGACGCTCGCTCCGAACGCCCGACACCCTTCATTGACCGCACGCTCTATACCGGCTGGAACGCCATGGCAGTGACCGCCTACTTTGACACGGCGCGGATTTTGCGCCGGGATGAGCCACGGGAGTTCGCGCTCCGCACCATTGACCGGCTGCTCAACGAGGCCTGGGACGGAGACCAACTGCTCAGCCACGTAATCGCCTACGGCGTCAGTGCGACCGAGGGGATTCTGCCGCTGCAAAAGCCTCCGGGGACGCTGGACGACTACGCATTTACGGTCCATGCCTGCATCGATGCGTGGTTTGCGACCGGCAGGATGAACTACTACCTGGCGGCGGTCAAGCTGGCCGACGCCATGATCACCCGGTTCTACGACTACGCCGCCAGCGCCTTTTACGATGCGGCCGCGCCAGCCGGTGGGCAGTTGCCTCTGGGTGCTCTCTCCGCACGGCGCAAGCCGCTGCAGGACTCGCCCACTCCAGCCGGTAATCCCACTGCGGCCTCGGCCTTGCTGCGCCTCGAAACGTTGAGCGGACGGACCCAGTATCGCGAGATTGCCGAAGATACCCTGGACTCCTTTGCCGGCATTGTCGAGCATTTTGGCCTCTCCGCGGGCAGTTACGGATTAGCGCTGGAGAGGCTGCTCCTCGATCCGGTGCAAGTCGTCGTGGTGGGCTCGGGACCCCAGGCCTTGCGCCTTGAGGCCATCGCTGTCGCCCGCTTCGGCGTCAACAAGACCGTGATCCGCATCGCCCCGCACCGGCTCACGCCGGAGGGCATTCCAGAAGCATTGGCAGGGATGCTTCTTCAGCTTCCGCAGCCGCAGGCAGCCGAGGCCTGGGCCATCGTTTGCCGCGGACGAACCTGCCTGCCCCCCGTGACCAGCGCCGAGGCCTTACTGAAGGCGCTGGAGGGCACAGCCTAGAACGGGTTCCGTGCGTTCACTGAGCCCGGTTTGCTATTCGCTCGAAAGAGGGTTGGCTTCCTTCGGCTTGAGCGTGGTTGGATCACGCACCGGCACAGCCTCCGCATTCGGACGTTGGCTGGCCTCCGTCTCATTGCCGACAAAGGTATTGAAGATTCGGTTCGGATCGCCAGGGAGCAAATGATGTTCCTCCAGCGCCAAGCGGACGCGGCGGCGGAACTCCCGCACCGGGGCGTATTGTTGCGTGGCCAGCGTCTTGAAAATGACGGTGAAGATCAGCTCCGAGCCTTTGATGGCGTCCACGCCCAGAATCTGCGGGTCGGCGACGAAAACATTCTTGAACTCCTCGCTGGCGCGCACCTCCGTGGCGATCCCATTCAGCAGCGCCAGCACCTCGTCCGGGTTGGCGGAGAAGTCCACGCTCACGTTCACAGTAGCTACCGAGTAGCCCACGCTCAGGTTGGCCACGGTGGTAATTTGCGAGTTGGGAATCACGTAGAGGGTTCCGTCGGCGTCGCGCACCGTGGTCTTGCGCAGGGTCATCGCCTCGACGGTTCCGGCCAGACCGGCCAAGCGGACTGTGTCACCAATGTTGAATTGGTCTTCGACCAGAATCAGCACGCCGTTGAGCATGTCGCGCACAATGTTCTGCGCCGCCAGGCCGATAGCCACTCCGGCTATTCCGGCCGTACCCAGCAGCGGGGCCAGGTTCACGCCGAAGACCAACAGAACTTGCAGGCCCACCAGGACGGCGATGATACTCAACCCGGTGGTATGAATCACGCCGGCCAGCGTCTTCACCTGGGAAACGCGGTTTTGACCAGGGGCGTGCTGCTCGGCAATGTGGATCATCCTGGCCGTCACCAGACTCAATATGCGGCTCAGAATAAAGGCGATAACCGCGACCATGAGCAGATGGGGCAGCTTGGTGCGGACAAACTCCTGGGCATCGTCCGCCCACCCATCCACCACCTTGCCCAAAAACCGCCCCTCGGCAAATAAGCCAATTCGCGTAGCGAACAAAAAAGGATGCATCCCAAAACTCCTCTTTCTAGACTAGACTGTGCGCAGAAATGTCGCGAAGCCGTATTGATCGGCCCCGCAGAGCGATCGTAGATGCCGATGCCGCGATGGCATAACGCTGGAGGTAGCCTAATGAGAATCCGTCAACTCCACCGAATGGAAAGCTCACTTCCGCAACGGCCGGGAAAGCTGGGAATCGGCATTTTTGTCGCCCTGGCCGCCATGGCTCTGACACCGATTGCAGGGGAGGGGCTCATTGCGAGTGGGATGCAGTTCCCTAAACTGCCTCCCGAAATCAACCACATCCCGGACGCCAACGAGCAGATGAAGATGAATGAGCAGCAGACGAAAGCCAAGAACTTCGAGGCTGTCAACGCGGAACGAAAGCGCCAGCTTGCCGAGGAAAGTGCAATGCTGCTCAAACTGGCCACGGATCTGAAGTCCGAGGTCGATAAGACTTCAAAGGACACGCTCTCGATCAACGTAATCCGCAAGGCCGACGAGATCGAGAAGTTGGCCCACGATGTCAAAGAGAAGATGAAGCTCACGATAGGACCCAGTTGAGAAATGGCTGGCAGCGAAGCAGGGCTTCGTTGCAGGATGAAGGACTATGCATAAACCGCAATTTGGATCGATAAGCCTGGGCTTTGTTCGTTTGGCGCTTCAGGCTCTTGTGCTGACCGCGGTGTTTGTCTTTTGTGGCGCCCTGCAAGGAGATGTGCAACGGACCAGCAGTACATACCCCGGCGATCAATTCGGTCTAAGCGATCCGGCCCTGGAACACAAGCGCCTGCGCGCCGTCAACGCAGATCGGCAGAAGTCACTGGTTACAGACTCCGAAAAGCTGTTGAAGCTGGCCCACGCGCTGAACGATGAAATCGAGAAGACGCACCCCGACTCGCTCACCCCGTCCCAGCTACACACTGTGGCAGAGATTGAGAAGCTGGCGCATGGCGTGAAGGAAAAGATGAGTTACTCCTACATGGGCGGACCGCTGCTCCGCGAGCCTTCCCGTTTTCCGGGCGGAGTTCGATAGCTCTTGAATGCCGGATGCCTCTGCGCAGCCTGTCGGACGGATTCGTGGGACGAGAGCGCCCTCGGGGTTGGTACAATCAGTTTTGGTTTTCTTCAAAAAGAACAGCAAATTTGGGAGTGACGGAATGGAACTGGCCGTGCCCAGCGCTCGCGAGCCGAAGACGGGCGCCGTATCCGGTGGCCTGAGCCCTCAACAGATCGTGGAAGTCTACCGGCTGATGGTGCTTTCCCGCAGCGTGGACGACCGCGAAATCCTGCTCAAACATCAACAGAAGATCTTCTTCCAGATTTCGGGAGCCGGCCATGAGGCGCTGCAGGTAGGCGCGGCTCTGGCCATGCGTCCCGGTTACGATTGGTTTTTCCCCTACTATCGCGACCGCGCCCTGTGTCTGGCCCTCGGCGTTACACCCGCCGAGATGATGTTGCAGGCGGTGGGCGCCGCGACCGACCCCGCCAGCGGTGGCCGCCAGATGCCCACCCACTGGAGCGACCGCGCCCTCCACATTGTCAGCACCTCTTCCTCGACTGCCACGCAACTGCTCCATGCCGTCGGATGCGCCGAGGCCGGCCGCTACCTGAGCCGGCATCCCGAAGCGGCGGCCAAGTCTGAATCTGAAACTGATTACCGCGCCTTTCGCGACCTGGAATTTCATGGCGATGAGGTGGTCTTTACCTCTTTGGGCGAGGGTTCCACTTCTCAGGGCGAGTTCTGGGAGGCTCTGAACACCGCCTCCAACAGCAAACTCCCCGTGGTCTTCTGCGTGGAAGACAACGGCTACGCCATCAGCGTACCAGTCGAAGTGAATACGTCCGGCGGTAATATTTCCAAATTGGTGGCCAACTTCCCCAACTTCTACTTTGCCGAGGTGGACGGCACCGATCCCGAGGCTTGCCTGCTGGCCTTTCAGGCTGCGGTGGCGCATTGCCGCGCCGGACTGGGACCGGCCTTTGTGCACGGTCACTGCATGAGGGCCTACTCCCACGCGCTTTCCGACGACGACAAGTGGTACCGCTCCCAGACCGAGCGCGAGGCCGACGCCTTGCGCGATCCGCTGGTGAGAATGCGGGCGCGCCTCTTGCGTGAGGAGATTCTGACCGCGGAAGAGATTGACGCTCTTGAGCGCAGGCAGGTTCAAGAGGTCGCCGCTGCGGCCGAACTCGCCCTTGAGGCTCCGCTGCCCCTGGTTGCGGGAATTCCCAAGCACGTCTACTCCGCGGACCTGGACCCCACCAGTCCGGCCTTTGCCTCCGAACAGGTCCAGCCAGCGGGCTCCGATCCTGGCAAGTCCTCCACTGGCAAGGGCATCGCGCCGCACACCATGGCCGACCTCATCAACGCCTGCCTCTTCGACGAAATGGGCCGCGATCCTCGCATCGTGGTCTATGGCGAGGACGTGGCGGACGCCAGCCGCGAAGAAGTATTGGATGAGGTCAAGGGCAAGGGCGGCGTCTTCAAATTGACTTCAGGCCTGCAGAGGGAATACGGATCGGATCGCGTCTTCAACTCGCCTCTGGCCGAGGCCAATATCGTGGGCCGCGCCATCGGTTACGGCGTCCGCGGCATGAAGCCGGTGGTCGAAATCCAGTTCTTCGATTACATCTGGCCCGCCATGCACCAGATTCACAACGAGCTTTCGCTCATGCGCTGGCGCTCTCACGGGGAGTGGGCCGCGCCAGTCGTCATCCGCGTGCCCATCGGCGGTTATCTCACCGGCGGCTCCATCTACCACTCGCAATCGGGCGAGAGCATCTTCACCCACATTCCAGGCCTGAGGGTCGTCTTTCCCTCGAACGCCCTGGACGCCAACGGCCTGCTGCGCACAGCCATTCGCTGCGACGACCCGGTGCTCTTTCTCGAGCACAAGCGCCTCTACCGCGAATCCTATGGCCGTTCACCCTATCCCGGTCCGGATTTTGCCATTCCCTTCGGCAAGGCGAAGATCGTTCGCCCCGGCGCGCACATCACGCTCATCACCTACGGCGCCATCGTTCCCCGCGCCTTGCAGGCCGCCGAGCGTGCTCATCGCGAGAACGGCATCGAGGTGGAAGTCCTGGACCTGCGCACCCTCAACCCTTACGACTGGGAGGCCATCGCCACTTCCGTGCGCAAGACCAGCCGCGTGATCGTGGCCCACGAGGACATGCAGAGTTGGGGCTATGGCGCCGAGATTGCCGCCCGCATCGCCGATGAACTCTTCGAAGATCTCGATGCTCCGGTCAAGCGGGTTGCCTCCATGGACACCTTCGTGGCCTACCAGCCCATTCTCGAAGAAGCCATCCTGCCCCAGCCGGAGAGCATCCTCAAGGCCATCGTCGACCTCCGCGCCTACTAGCTGTCGCACCAATGCCGGGTGCCCCACATCTCGATTCTGAGATGTGGGATACCTCAGCACTCTGCCCCAACCCACCAAATCAGATCCCTCGTTCGATTCCTCCCCCCTCTTCAAAAATCTCTCCCAGCCGTAGCCGGATACAATACGTAGATGGAGTTGCGCCGCTCATTTCCGTGGGTTGTACCGGCCATTTGCATGCGTGAGGCGGGCCTTCCGGCATGAAACAATTCTTTCGCCTCCTGCGCTACGGCCTGCCCTACTCCATCCAGTGGTTTCCGGGTGTGTTGCTGTTGGCCATGGTCGGCGCGCTGGATACCTTCCGCGTACTGCTCTTCCAGCCCATCTTCGATCAGGTTCTGCGGCCCGACGCGCCTGAAGGCCCCATTCTCCTGGGCCTTCCCAGGAGCCCATGGCATTTCGACCTGAGGATGCTGGTTCCCCCTTTCCTGCACATGCACAACGCCTGGAATGTGGTAGCCTTTGCGCTCATCCTTTCTACCTTGTTCAAGGGCCTGTGCGATTACGCGGGCACATACCTGGTCAACTACGCCGGCTTCGGCACCATTACGGACCTGCGCAATCACCTGTATGAAGCCACCATGCGCCGCTCGTCGAGCTTCTTTCACAAGCACGCCACAGGCACCATTCTCTCCACCCTGATTAACGACGTGGACCGCGTGCAGTTTGCTCTCAGCTCGGTCATCGGCGAGTTCCTGCAGCAGTTCTTCACCTTCCTGGTCGGACTGGTTTTCGTCGTCAAGCTCGGAGGGTACCTTAGCTGGGCGCTCCTGCTCTTTGTTCCGGTTGTGGTCACCTCCGCGCGCAAGATCGGCCGCGAAGTCCGCACCCGCACCCGCACCGGACAAGACAAGCTCGCCGAAATCCAGAACATCCTGCATGAAACTGTCACCGGCAACCGCATCGTAAAAGCCTTCAACACCGAGCTGTGGGAGATTCTGCGCTTCAGGAAGGCCGCCACGCGCCTCTTCCGCGCGAACCTGCGCAGCGTGCGCATTCAGTCCATCAGTTCTCCGCTCATGGACACCATCGGCGCCATCGCCATCGCCATGTTCCTGCTCATCGGCCGCAACGAGATCATGCACGGCCACATGACCATGGGCATCTTCGGCGCCTTCATCATCCTGCTCTTCAAGCTCTATGATCCGGTCCGCAAGTTCGCCTACTTCTATAACAACTTCCAGCAGGCCATGGGCGCTTCCGCCTCCATCTTCGGCTTCTTCGATGTCGAGGACGATGTAAAGGAAATGCCCCACGCGGCCGCGTTCTCCCACTTCAAGAAATCCATTCAGTTTGAAAATGTAGGCTTCTCCTACTCCACCGAAGAGGGCGAGCACCAGATTCTCCACAACATCGACCTCACCATTGAAGCCGGCGAGATCGTGGCCCTGGTTGGTCCCAGCGGGGCAGGGAAATCTACCCTGGTGAACCTCATCCCGCGCTTCTTCGACGTCACCTCGGGCCGCATCCTGATGGATGGCCGCGACGTGCGCAGCATGTCGCTTGCCTCCCTGCGCCGCCAGGTCGCCCAGGTTAGCCAGGAGACCATCCTTTTCAACGACACCGTGCGCAACAACATCGCCTACGGCCGGCCCGACGTGAAAAAGGAGTTGGTCGTTCAGGCTGCCCAGAACGCCCTGGCCCACGACTTCATCCTCGGCATGCCCCAGGGTTACGAGACCGTCATTGGTGAAAAGGGCTTTCGCCTCTCCGGCGGCGAGCGCCAGCGCATGGCCATTGCCCGCGCCATCCTCAAGGATGCGCCGATCCTCATCCTCGACGAGGCCACTTCGGCCCTGGACGCCGAAAGCGAGTCGCTGGTACAGATCGCTTTGGCCAACCTCATGCAGGATCGCACCGTGCTGGTCATCGCCCACCGCCTCGGAACCATTCGCCGCGCCAACCGCATCGCCGTCCTTGAGGACGGGCGCATCACCGCCATCGGTTCCCACGACGAGTTGCTCAACATTTCGCCCACCTATCAGCGGCTTTATCAATTGCAATTCATGGATATGCCCGAACCGGGTCTGGAAACGGCTCTCTCCGGCAAGGCAAAGGACTAGCAAGCATGGCGATTTATTCGATGACCGGGTTTGCGCGCGCCCAGATTCGCGTACACGATCAACTCAGCTACACGCTGAGCGTCAAAAGCGTGAACCACCGCTTCCTCGATGTGCAGTTGCGCCTGCCTTCGGGTCTCGACGCCCTGGAGATGGAGTTGCGCAAGGCCCTCAAGGATAACCTGGTCCGCGGCCACGTCGAGTTGACGCTCTCCGTCGATCGCTCCAGCCTGCAGACGACCGGCTACAATCGTGAACTCGTCGCCGGCTATCTTTCGGCTTTTGCCGCGGCCAGCCAGGAGCATGGACTGGTCGGCCAGCCGGACCTGAATGCGGCCCTCCGCCTGCCCGGCGCACTGCAAAGCGACAACCGCACCAGCGGCGACGAAGACCTTGATGCTCTGTCCGCCAGCGTGGCGAAGGAGATCTCGCCCCTGCTCGAGCAATTGAAGATCATGCGCGCGCGGGAGGGCGAGTCGCTCGAAGCTATCCTCCACGCGACTCTGGACCGGCTCACCGAAGCTACGGTGGGAGTGGCCGAGCTGAGTCCTGAAGTCGAACAGCGCCATCAGGAGCGCCTTGCCCAGCGCCTGGAAGCGGCTGTGGGGCCGGATTTCAACCGCCAACGGCTCCTCGAAGAGGTTGCCGTTCTGGTCGAGCGTAGCGACATTGCCGAAGAACTGGCGCGCATGACTACCCACATCGGCCACTTCCGCGAACTGCTCACCGCCGGTGGCGAAGTGGGCAAGAAGCTCGACTTCCTTTTGCAGGAGATGAATCGCGAGGCCAATACGCTGCTCTCCAAGACTGGTGGCGTCGGGGGCAAGGGAACCAGAATTACCGAGTTGGGTCTGGCCATGAAGGCCGAGATCGAAAAAGCTCGCGAACAGATTCAGAACGTGGAATAAACGAACGGCCAGAACGGCCCTGAAGGACAATTGCAACGTGGCAGGAATTCTTTTCATCATTTCGGCGCCCTCCGGTTCGGGCAAGAGCACACTGGTCAATGAGGTGCGCAAGCAACTGAGCGGCATCGAGTTCTCGGTTTCCTGGACTACCCGCGCACCGCGCGGTTCCGAGGAGGACGGGCGCGAGTATCACTTCGCCACCCGCGAAGAATTCGAGCGCATGATCGAGGCCGGTGAGTTCCTCGAGCACGCCGAGGTCTTTGGCAACTACTACGGCACGGCGCGCCGGTCCCTGGAAGAAGCCCGTCGCGACGGCCACGACTTGCTGCTCGACATCGACGTGCAGGGAGCTGCCCAGGTCCGCTCGGTTACCCCCGAGGCGGTCAGCATCTTTGTCCTCCCGCCCAATCCCCGCGTCCTCCGCACCCGGTTGCGCAACCGCAGCCGTGCCGAGGGTGTGGTCAACGAGGAGGAGGTCTATCGCCGCCTCTCCGAAGCCAGCAAGGAGATTGAGAATTTCAGCCAGTACGGCTATATTTTGGTCAATGACGTTCTTGACCGGGCGGTGGCGCAACTGGAGGCCATTGTGCTGGCCGAACGGTTCTATCGCAATGGAGTGCCCATCACGCTGCGTCCGGGCAGGGTGTTGGAAGTTGCCGCGGCCTGCCGCCAGATCAACTCGCAGGAACGGCTCAAACCTGTGCTGGAGGCCTTCGGAATGAGCAATTCCCCTGACCAGCCGCAGCTTGACTTTGGAGATGATTCCGATGACGATTGAGACCCACTTCGACTCGAATTACCGCAAGGTTCTGGTAGCAGCCCGCCGCGCGCGCCAACTGCAGAATGGTTCTCAGGCCCTCGTCCCCAGCCAGTCCAACAAGGCTTGCCGCATCGCCCAGGACGAGATTGCGGCTGGCAAAATCGCCTACGTCAGGACCGAACAGCCGGTCGTCAAGCCGCTCATCGAAGGCCCTGGCATTCCCATTCTGACGAGCTAGGCCTCTGGCCGACCGGATTCGCGTCCTTGAATCTGCGTGCGCGGAGTTGAGGATGCGTGCAACTGTGTGCGGGCCGGTCGGTGTCGCTGTGTCATTTGTCAAACAGTGCGTTGCGGTGACAGAGCCAAATCTACACTGGACTCTGGCGCAACCTATCTCGCGAACGTTGACGCGTTCCGACCAGCTTCTTCATCCTCGCTACGGCGCTGAGCACTGCAGATTGTAACTTGGGAGTGCGGCCCAGAAGTTTGATAGCAATTGCGCGAACTATCCTCCTTGCAGACCAGCGCCCGTGAAAGACGCGCCAGGTAATAAATGTCCATTCAAAGAAGATGCGCCACTTGGGAAAGTCCTTCAGATTCAGATAGGAGCGTAATCGTTCTTGGTCTGTCGATATTTCCTCCGGCACAAAGAGATGCATTTCAAGCGCTAAGTCGGACAACCGCGTCCCCAGATAGGGATAGAAGATCGATTCATAAAGATCGTCCGGCTGACATGCGCGCGCCACTCGGGCGGTTTCAATGGCGTCATCTACTGTTTCCGTGGGTAATCCAATCAAGGTGTAAAGGACGACCCCGATGTCATAGCTGTGCGCCGTCTGGCAAAACTTGATCAGCGCATCGTTCGTATAGTCAGGGCGTTTCAAAATGTCGCGGCGAATGCGCTCTGACCCGGACTCCAAGCCGACATTGAGGAGGTTGAGATTGGCGCGTTGAAAGGACGAGAGCAACGCGTGCAATTCCTCGTGGTTGTTTACCAAACGGGTGGTTACCGCCAGATTGGCCCGGAATTGAATGGGACGATCCCGCTTGGCATTAAAGGCTTCCAGAGCATTGCAAAGTTCGATGGCGAAGGCGGTCGAAGCTCCAATTGTTTCAATCTCAAGGTAGAAGTGGTCGGCATCCGGGAACTCCACGAGCAACATCTCGATTTCGGCAAGAATATGAGCGGGAGAGCGGAATCTGACATATTTACCCGCAGAGACTTTTTTGAGCGCGTGGTTGGAGCAGTAGGTGCAGTTATACGGACATCCACGGCCAATCACGACGCGAAAGTTACGATCACCGAGGCGCACCCAGCGCTTCCACAGGCCATAGTCGGCAATTGGCAACCGATCCAGGTCATCGATGAATGGGGCCGTTGCATTGCGCTCAATTTGCCCAGTGGAGCGATCCTTGATCCAAAGGCCGGGAAAACGATGCAGCCATTCTCCCTTATCAAGAGACTCGGCGAAAGCCAGCGTCAAACTCTCGCCCTCGCCCATGCAGACGGCGTCAACCTCGGCATGACGCATGGCTTCATCGGGATTCAGGCTTGGATGCGCGCCTCCCACGATGACAGGCACCTCGGGGTTCAGGGCGCGAATGGCTTGGGCTGCCTTCAAAACAAGCGGGAACTGCGTGGTGACTGCCGTGGCTGCCACCATCGTGCAGCCAAAATCCTCAACGATCTCCCGTGCGACCGACTCAAGATCCGTGTCCGAACAAATTGCCCAGCAAGAGACATTGTGGCCAGCCTGACGCAAACAGGTGCCAATCAGCGTAAGCCCGAAAGGCGCCTTCCCCCAAGTCACCAGGGGCCTATCGGGAGTTTCATACGTGTCTAGCGAGAAAATGCAGGCCACATTGGCCATAAATCAAACCTCTCAGGGTCGGATTCCCCCAACTGCTTGCGGCAAAATGTCAACTAGAGTTTTCAGAATACCTCGCTGTTGGCCCCTTGCCGCAATTTCTTCCACGACAATGTGCGTCAATGATGGAACTCAGTTTTGTCGCGCCTCCAGCAGAGGCGAAATAGAGACTTTTTCCAGCCGAAACTGCGCCTCTGTCAATACCCCCGGCTCTGCCGGGGGTATTGACACTCGCCCTTCCCAGATACGTCAACCGTGTGCTTGGCCGTACGCATACGACTATTAAGCACAGCCTGAGATCGGGTGACGTTTTCGAGGATGTCGGACGCCTTAACGGTTCACGTACCTCCGCCAGCGCCGAATGGATTGAACGTTTTTGCGGCGGCTTTCGAGAAAACCGCCGCGCTTATCTCCCCCAAAACTAACGGTTTTCGACCATTTCCATGTCGCTGTTTGCCATATCTTCGCTGCCGAGCCATCGTCCCAAGAGGGTACTTGAAGTGTTGCGACTCACCGCTAGTCCCCATAACTCGGGTTTAAGTTTCTCGAAGATCTCAGGTACCTCGCCCATGTAGACGACGTTGTCGCGTCGCAGTTCGTACGCTGTCCTTCTCATGAACTCGCGGGGCGATGCCAGGAAAGCACGGACCAGATGCGCCGCCGTTTTCGCGTAGTGATGATCTGAACAATTGATGTTAGCCATCCGCATCTGTTCGCGGAACAGGAATTTGCGCGTGTTAACGACCTTTGACAAAACGTCTCGTATAGATTGGTAAGGTAGCGGTACGAGTCCCGCAATATGAGAGTGAAGCAGATATTGCACAAACAGAGAATTCACCACTTGCGAAGCAAAATTCCGGCTAGAAACGCTGGCGCTGTTATGCCTAACTCCAACCATGACTTCCGGAATGAACCAGATGTCATACTTCAGCGCCATGCGCCACCACAGGTCTACGTCCTCGACGTGCAGGTCGAATCGGTAGCCCCCAACTTCAAGCGCCTTTTGCACGTTCAGAGTTACGCTTGGGTGACAGATCGACAGCAGATATCCCGACTGTGTGATTTGCTGAAGTAGTTCGGGAGGTCCCTGCGTGGTGCGGAACTTCAGTCCGCTGGGGTAGTAGTCGGCCAGCGAATAAAACATCCCTGCGTCTGGATGCTTGCCGATCTGTTCGACGGTATGCTGCAGCCGTTGTGGATATGCGATGTCGTCAGCGTCCTGGCGCACAAGCCATGGCGTGGTTACCTCCGCAAGCATCCGGTTCAGAGTCGCAGTGAGGCCACGGTTTCCCTGAGTCTTCACCGTCAGCCGCGGATCCCGAATCGACTGAAGATATTCAAGGCTGTCATCGGTGGATCCGTCGTCGACAACCAAGATCGTGAAGTCTGAATACGTTTGGCGAAGTAGGCTTTCCATTGTTTGCGGCAGATACGGCATCGCGTTAAAAACCGGAAGACCGACGGTAATTGAATGTTTCATATGAAAGTTCACTCCTTAGCTCAACCGCTGCGATCAGCGTGGTCGCTAGGCGATTGAGACTTAGATCTGTGTATGTAGCTTCTGATGATCAGGCGTAGGCGTCGAGGTACGAGCCAAACGCCAAAGTAGATCGCCAAGTCAATTGGTTTTGGCTTACCATTGCTAAGCATCTCGCGGAGGAGGAGCGGAAATGCGTTCCAGTCGCCTTGCGCTGAGGCTTCTGGACCCAATTGAGTCGCAATGAATCCTGCATAGGCCCGTGATGTCATTCGGCATTTGTTGGCTCGCAGCCAACCAAGTGAGTACTCCCAGTTGTTCGTGGTTCCAATTCGTTTACGGTTTTCGTCCAAATACCAAATACCAAGCGGTTCCGGAACAAACTCAACGCTTACGCCCGTCGTCTGTGCAATCCGTAGATACCATTCCGTGTCTTGATGACGGCGCAACCCTGAAGTAAACGGGACAACAAGCAAAAGCTCTCGATTGATGAACAACATCGATGTTTGAAGCTGTGCTTCGCCTCGAAAAAGACTGCTTCTGTTGAACAGGTACTCGCTCAGACATTCGTCCGGCTCTGGAAGGCGGCGCGGAATCAAGAAATCACAGTTCTGAGTCCGCCCAAGCATTCGGGTCGCGATGACCGGAAACCGAGATCGCGATTTCAAAGCGAGATCTAGTTGTCTTGCGACCTTTGTGGGCAACCACTCGTCGTCATCGTCCAGGAAGGCGATCCAGTCGCCGCGTGCTGCGCGAACTCCGGCATTGCGTGCCTCTGAACCGCCGACAGACTCCGGTAGCTCTATCACGTGTAATCGCTCATCATCAATCTCCGCAAGGCGTTCAACCGTAGCTGGGTCCGGGCCGTCAATGACGACAACAACCTCCAGATCATTAAAGCTTTGGTTCAATGAACTGCGAACTGCGCGGACAACTAAGTCTGAACGGTTGCGGGTTGGAATGACCGCTGTGACGAACGGGGTGCCGTTGTGCATTTTGCGCTTGACCCTCAATGTTGGATTCGCTGTTTTGATGAGCGACCTGTCTACGAACACCATTGATGTTTGAGATTGAACTTGAGGCACACGCGCTCGCGCGCCGCAAGAGTGAACTTGAGCCGAGTAGCGTCATCACTCAACAGTGTCTTCAGATGCCGGGCCGGCCTCAACCAGTCCCGTTCGGGAGCCAGAGGCCCGGTAACCCCGTGTTCGACCGCTTCAGGAATGCCTGCCGAGACGAAACTTAGGACAAGCATTTTTATGCTAATGGATCACGAACCCTGCAGGGAAGTGGTACTCATGTCAAGGGTGTGAGATGTAAAAGTGATAATACACGAATTCCTTTTTTGGGCTCTTGACGAGAAAGTGGAAAAGTGTGCGTTTTACGCGGCTTTTTGAAAGGCGACGAATTCTGTTCTCGTGGCGGCCAGTCGTTGTGCTTTCAGAAGCAGATAGTTGAGGTTGCGGTA